>Ga0213872_10000403_pt1 | contig 35721 bp, 37 predicted proteins | sample VelepicomBERX_R2_FD_160071 | JGI IMG/M metagenome (GOLD analysis project Ga0213872, IMG submission 160071) | Rhizosphere microbial communities from Vellozia epidendroides in rupestrian grasslands, the National Park of Serra do Cipo, Brazil - RX_R2 | ecosystem: Host-associated > Plants > Roots >... | reverse complement strand
TACGGTACAGTTATCCACAACCCCGCCCTCAAAAGCGGGGAAAGTTCCCTGATCAAAGTTCAGCGCGCATCGCTGGTCTCTATTCAAAACGCCGGAACAATCGGGCTAGTCCAGACGTAGGGGTTTAATAAGACCGAAGGTAGTGAAAGATGGCAAGCCGTTGGCCAGATGCACTTCGACCGTGACCTCTGGGGCGTGCATGCCGGCAAGGGCGCGGCTTTTCAGTACGGCTAGACTCATTCAATGATCCCGGCGCTGTCCTTGAGATAAACGTCCGCTGAATGCAGAGAATTGCCGCACTCATAACGCGCGACCATATTACACTGTTTATATATACAGGTGTTATGTCCCTGTGGACGCGCTTGCGCCTGTCCCGTCGCGCCGACTGCTCCTGCTTTACGAAGCCTTCTTGGCCAGTTGAGCTTCAAGTTCCGCCACGCGCGCTTCCAGCGCTTCCAGTTTTGCGCGGGTTTTTGCCAAAACCTGGGCTTGCACGTCGAATTCCTCACGCGTGACCAGGTCGAGCTTGGCGAAGCCTTGGCTCAGCATCGCTTTCACATTCTTTTCAATGTCCTTGGCCGGGGAGTTTTCCAGGGCCTGTCCGATTTTTGCGTGCAAGTCGTCAAAGAAGTTGCTTTTGTCCATTGCGGGTCATCCTGTCTATGCACTAAATTGGTTCAAATATTATTGGTGCGAGCAATTTTGGTGCGTTTGGAAAGTGGTCTGTTGCGAAAAAGCCCATAAACCGGGTCGAAAGTGCTGGCATGACTCCTGCTGATAGGCCCTGCACGCGCTCGATATAACTATTTTATCAACGAAGGGGAAAAAGCAATGAAAAAACTAGTATTGGCCTTTGCAGTTGCATCAACATTCGCCACTGGTATTGCTCACGCTGACGACGCAAAACCCGACAATGACGTCAGTTTCAACGTAGGCGTTGCGACGGATTACCGCTACCGCGGCATTTCGCAGTCGCGCCTCGACCCCGCACTACAAGGCGGCGCCGATTACGTGAACAACCCCACGGGACTCTATGCAGGTACCTGGCTGTCGACGATTCACTGGATCGAAGACCAGGGCGGTAGCGATAACATCGAATGGGATCTGTACGCGGGCAAACGCGGCAATTTCACCGATGATCTGTCCTACGACGTCGGCGTGCTGTCTTATGTCTATCCGAATAATGCGCTGACGCCGAGCACCAACACCACCGAGTTGTATGGACAACTGAGCTATGGCCCGGTTTATGCTAAGTACTCGTACTCGTTAACAAACCTGTTCGGGTTCAACGATAGCAAAGGCAGCGGTTACATCGATTTGGGAGGCAATTTCGATGTCGGCAATGGTTGGACCATCAATGTCCACGGAGGACGTCAAACCGTTTCGAATAACTCGGCCTTCAGCTATACGGACTGGAAATTGGGCGTGACCAAAGACTTTGGCGTGTTCAGCGGGGCGTTGGCAGTGGTCGGTACCAATACCAAGCAGTACGTTGGACCGGAAGGGGAGAATTTGGGCAAAACAGCCCTGGTTGCATCCGTCACCAAAACTTTCTAACCGAGGGAAGCATGAAACTAATAACAGCGATTATCAAGCCGTTCAAATTGGATGAGGTGCGGGAGGCCTTGTCCGAGATCGGCGTTCAAGGCATTACGGTGACCGAGGTCAAGGGGTTCGGCCGTCAGAAGGGCCATACCGAGCTGTATCGCGGCGCCGAATACGTGGTCGATTTTCTGCCGAAGACGAAGATCGAGGCCGCCGTCGACGATGCCATCGTCGAACGCGCGATCGAAGTGATCGAAACCGCGGCCCGTACCGGCAAAATCGGTGACGGCAAAATTTTCGTCTACGACTTGCAACAGGTCGTTCGTATTCGCACCGGGGAAACCGGCAACGACGCACTCTAAGGGGGGATTCATGAAAAAAATAATGTCAAGCCTGATGGCGGCGGGCACGCTGCTGTTTGCACTCGGTTGGTCGCCGGCGGTGTTGGCCGACGATGCGCCTGCGGCCAAGGCCAGCGCCACGGCGTCCGCTCCGGCCGAAGCTTCTGCACCCGCTGCTGCTCCGGCGCCGGCCGCCGCTGCGCCCGCCGCAGCACCTGCGGCAGATGCTGCCGCTCCGGCTGCCCCGACTCCCAACAAGGGCGACACCGCCTGGATGATGATCTCCACCGCACTGGTGATCCTGATGACCATTCCGGGCCTGGCCTTGTTCTATGGCGGCCTGGTGCGCACCAAGAACATGTTGTCGATCCTGATGCAAGTCTTCATGATCTTCGCGCTGATCATCGTTCTGTGGTGCCTGTATGGCTACTCGCTGGCGTTCACCGAAGGCAATCCCTTCATCGGCGGTACTGATCGCCTGTTCCTGAACGGCATCTGGGATCCGGTCAAGCAGACTTTCGCAACGGCTGCGACCTTCAGCAAGGGCGTGGTGATTCCGGAGTTCGCGTACGTGGTGTTCCAGGCAACGTTTGCCGCCATCACCTGCGGCCTGATCATCGGTTCCTTCGCCGAGCGCGCCAAGTTCTCCGCTGTCATGGCTTTCATCGTGCTGTGGTTCACGTTCTCCTACCTGCCGATCGCACACATGGTCTGGTTCTGGCCGGGTCCTGACGGCATCAAGGATGCCGCCACGCTGGCTTCGGAAACCGCCAAGGGCGGCTGGCTGTGGGCCAAGGGCGCACTCGACTTCGCCGGCGGCACGGTGGTGCATATCAACTCCGCGGTCGCCGGTATCGTCGGCGCCTTCGTGGTTGGCAAGCGTATCGGCTACGGCAAGGAATCGATGGCTCCGCACTCGCTGACCATGACCATGATCGGCGCTTCGCTGCTGTGGGTGGGCTGGTTCGGCTTCAACGCCGGCTCTGCTCTGGAAGCGGCCGACGTTGCTGCGCTGGCCTTCGTCAACACGCTGCTGGCTACGGCTGCCGCGACCCTGTCCTGGGTTGGCGGTGAGTGGGTGCTGAAAGGCAAGCCCTCGATGCTCGGCGGTGCTTCCGGCGCAGTGGCAGGTTTGGTGGCGATCACTCCGGCTTGCGGCTTCGTCGGCCCGATGGGTGCCTTGGTCATCGGCCTGGCCGCCGGCCTGGTCTGCCTGTGGGGTGTCAACGGCCTCAAGCGCCTGATCGGCGCCGACGATGCGCTCGACGTGTTCGGCGTGCACGGCATCGGCGGTACGCTGGGCGCCCTGCTGACCGGCGTGTTTGCTGCGCCGAAGCTCGGCGGCCAAGGCATCATGGATTACGTCGCCAACAAGATTTCGCCCGATTACTCCATCCTCGACCAGTTGCAGATCCAGGCAACCGGTGTAGGTGTGACCATCGTCTGGTCCGGCGTCGTGGCGTTCATCGCCTACAAACTGGTCGACATGACGATTGGCATGCGTGTGCCGGAAGAAGAGGAGCGCGAAGGCCTGGATATTACCAGCCACGGCGAATCGGCTTACCACGCCTGATCGAGTTTTTCCCCGACGGCCCGCGCACGCGGGCCATCGAAGCGCCCCCTCGTGGGGCGCTTTTTTTTCGCCAAGTCTGCGAGCCTTTAAAAGGGTGCGATTGCCCCCACCTGTAGCATCAAGAGTGCTCCGCCAAGTTGATTCGGCATTGTTGATGGAGCGATAACGACATAATTAGTCGGAATTACCTGATTTTGGCGTCAATTGCTGTCAAGTCAAGTGGAAATGGTCTGGCAAGGCGCATTTCATGCAGTTTCCTGCTGCACTTGACGCAGTGCGGCGCGAAATTGCCGAATACCGTTAGAATCGTTGTGTTAACCGGCTCCAATCAAAAGGTTTTGCAGAAATGGTCCCCCACCTCGTCACGGCCTTGAATGGCCCCTTGCTCGACCTGGAAAAGAAAATCCTCGGCGCGACGCCGGCTATCGAGCGCTGGTTCAGGCTGGAGTGGCAGGAACATACTCCGCCCTTCTATTGTTCGGTCGATTTGCGCAATGCCGGTTTCAAGCTCGCGCCGGTCGAGACCAATTTGTTTCCCGGCGGTTTCAATAATCTGGCGCCGGAAATGCTGCCCTTGGCGATCCAGGCGGCAATGGCCGCCATCGAAAAATACTGTCCCGATGCGAAAAACCTGCTGCTGGTGCCGGAACGCGATGCGCGCAGTCCGTTCTACTTGCAAAACATTGCGCGTCTGACGCAAATCTTCCGTCAGACCGGCTTGAACATTCGCCTGGGTGCATTGCCGGAAGATGTGCGCCAACCGACCGATATCGAATTGCCGGACGGCAGCAGCATTACCCTGGAGCCTATGGTGCGTTCGCAAAACGGCCGCCGCCTCGGCCTGAAGAATTTCGACCCCTGTACCATCCTGCTCAACAATTCGCTGGCGCAGGGTGTGCCGCCCATCCTGGAAGGCTTGCACGAACAAAATCTGCTGCCGCCGCTGCACGCCGGCTGGTCGTCGCGGCGCAAGAGCAACCATTTTGCCGCTTACGACGACGTGGTCAAAAAATTCGCCAAGCTGATCGACGTCGATCCATGGATGCTCAATCCCTATTTCGGCAAATGCGGGGAGATCAATCTGGGCGAGCGCGCGGGTGAGGATTGCCTGGCTGCGAATGTCGATACCTTGCTTGCCAAGATCCGCAAGAAATACAAGGAATACGGTATCAAGGAAAAGCCTTTTGTGATCGTGAAGTCCGACACCGGCGCCAACGCTTCCGGCTTCATGACAGTCAAGGATGCCAGCGAAGTGCGCGACGCCAACAGCCGCCTGCGCGACAAGCTGGCCGAGCAGGGATTGAGTGCGGGCGATGTCATCATCCAGGAAGGCGTGCACACTTTCGAACACATCGGCGAAGCGGTGGCCGAGCCGGTGGTCTATATGATCGACCGCTATGTCGTGGGCGGGTTCTATCGCGTGCACGAAGAGCGCGGCGTCGACGAAAACCTGAATGCGCCGGGGGCGCACTTCGTGCCGCTCGCCTTCGCCCAACAGCACGCGCTGCCGGACTTGCAGGCCAAGCCGGGGACCGCGGCGCCGAACCGCTTCTATATGTACGGCGTGGTGGCGCGTCTGGCTTTGCTGGCTGCTTCGCTGGAAATGGAAAAGACCGACCCCAATCCCGAGGTTTACTGAGCTGAAGTCTACTGCGCCGAAATTTACCGAGTCCCCCATGAAAATCGCCTTCCTCGCCGATCCGCTCACGAGCTTCAAGACTTACAAGGATTCCACTTACGCAATGATGGTCGAGGCTGCCGGCCGCGGCCACGCCATCTATGCGTTCGAACAAAAGGACATGGCCATCGAAAGCGGCGCCGTGGTGGCCAATGTCGCGCACATCAGCCTGACTGGCGATGCGCACGACTGGTTCCGCGCCGACGCGCCGGCGGCAAGCAGTTTGCGCGATTTCGATGCGATCATTTTGCGCAAGGATCCGCCGTTCGACATGGAGTATGTCTACCTCACGTATTTGCTGGAATTGGCGGAGCTGCAAGGCGCGCGCGTATTCAACAAGCCGCAGGCGGTGCGCAGCCATAACGAAAAGCTGGCCATTGCGCAGTTTTCGCAATACATTGCGCCGACCCTGGTCAGCAGCGACGAGCAGCGCATCCGTGCTTTCCACCGCGAGCACAGTCGGATTATCCTCAAGCCGCTTGACGGCATGGGCGGCACCGGCGTGTTCAAGGTTGACGAAGACGGCATGAATCTCGGTTCCATCATCGAGACTCTGACTGGCAACGGTGCGCGAACCATCATGGTCCAGCGCTACATCCCCGAGATTGCCGCCGGTGACAAGCGCATCTTGCTGATCGGCGGCGCTGTCGTCCCGCATTGCCTGGCGCGCATCCCGCAAGGCGGAGAAGTGCGGGGGAATCTGGCGGCCGGCGGCTTGGGCGTGGCGCGCGAACTTTCGGCACGCGACCGCGAAATCGGCGTGGCGCTGGCACCGGTGCTGGCTGCGCGCGGATTATTGCTGGTCGGGCTCGATGTGATCGGCGACTATTTGACCGAAGTGAATGTCACCAGCCCGACCTGTTTCCAGGAAATCGCACAGCAGACCGGGTTCAACGTTGCCGCCATGTTTGTCGATGCTGTCGAAAAAGCGGTTTGAACAGCGCGCCGTGTGCAAAGTGTGCAAAAATAGCCCTTCCCCAGGCACTGCCTGCGCATCTGCGGCTTGGTATGACGCGCTTTTCTTTCATTTTTAACCAATGGTCGGTATTCTTCTCCTGACGCACGCTCCGCTCGGCAATGCCTTTATCGAGGCAGCCACGCATGTATTTCGTGGGCGACCCGAGCGCATGGAAGCCTTGGACGTGTGGGCGGACCAGGACACCAGCGAAGTCAAACGCCTGGCCAACGAAGCGATAACGCGCCTGAACGAAGGCGACGGTGTATTGGTGATCACCGACGTCATGGGAGGCACGCCTTCGAATTGCACCTTGGCGTTGGCTCAACCCGGTGCCGTGGAAGTCATCGCCGGCATCAGCTTGCCTATGCTGTTGCGCGCCCTGACTTACCGCCACGATACGCTCGACGTGGTGGTGGAAATGGCGCTGGCGGGCGGACAAAATGGTGCGACGCGTGTTGACAACCGCGTGCGCCTGTCCCCACATTAGCGGTTAGTGGTTACTATGGCTCAACTAATTAGATTGAATAAGAATGATTGAACAAGAAATCGAGATCGTTAATAAGCTGGGCCTGCATGCCAGGGCTTCAGCCAAGCTGACGCAATTGGCCGCGAAGTACAAAAGCGAGGTTTGGATGACGCGCAACAAGCGCCGCGTCAACGCCAAATCCATCATGGGAGTCATGATGCTGGCGGCCGGCAAGGGGGCAAAGGTAGTGCTCGAGACCGATGGACCCGACGAAAAGGAATGCTTCGACGCGCTGGTACTTTTGATTCAGGATAAATTCGGCGAAGGCGAATAAGAAGCGACTTTGCGGCAAAAGCCGCGCATTTTGAACGCTCAGTCATTCACCCATGGCATCTTTTACGCTCCACGGCATCTCGGTTTCGCGCGGCATTGCGATCGGGCGCGCGCACTTGTTGGCGCCGGCCGCGCTCGATGTCCAGCACTATCTGATTGCCGAGGAACAGGTAGAAGCGGAAGTGTCGCGCCTGCAGGACGCCATCGCCACGGTGCACAAGGAATTGCAGACCATCTGGAACGATCTGCCGAAGGACTCGCCGGCCGAGCTTGGCGCCTTCATCGACGTGCATGCGCTGATCTTGTCGGACCCCATGATTTCGGAAGTGCCGCTCGAGATCATCCGTACCCGCCATTACAACGCGGAATGGGCGCTGGTGACGCAGATCGACGAACTGTCGTCGCAATTCGACGAGGTCGAAGATGCGTACCTGCGCGAACGCAAGGCAGACATCCAGCAGGTCGGCGAGCGGGTCCTGAAGGTGCTGACCGGCAGCGCCACCGCCCTGGCCAATCTGGGCGATGGCGAAGAAGCCGGCGCGCAAATGATCGTGGTCGCGCATGACATCTCGCCGGCCGACATGCTGCAATTCCGCGACCGTTCGTTTTCCGGCTTCGTCACCGATCTCGGCGGACAGAATTCGCATACCGCGATCGTCGCGCGCAGTCTCGATATTCCGGCCGCGGTCGGCATGTACAACGCCTCGACGCTGATCGAGCAGGATGACTGGCTGATCATAGACGGCGACGCCGGCGTCGTGATCGTCGATCCGGCGCCGATGGTGCTGACGCAATATCGCGAGCGCCAGGCCGCGCAGGCGCGCGAGCGCAAGAAACTGCTCAAGCTCAAAAAGACGCCGGCCGTCACGCGCGATGGCGTCGCCATCGGCATGTTGGCCAATATCGAATTTCCGGAAGACTGCGCCGCGGCGCTTGAAGCCGGCGCCACAGGAGTCGGCCTGTTCCGTTCGGAATTCCTGTTCATCGGCCGCACCGGTCACGCCGGCAATCTGCCGGCGGAAGACGAGCAGTTCGAGTCGTACAAGAAGGCTGTGCTTGCCATGAAAGGACGGCCGGTCACGATACGCACGCTCGACATCGGCGCCGACAAGCCGCTCGATGCCGCCGAGCAGACCGCGCTGAACCCGGCACTCGGCTTGCGCGCCATCCGCTATTGCCTGGCCGAACCGCAATTGTTCATGACGCAGTTGCGCGCGATTTTGCGGGCGTCGGCGTTTGGTCCGGTCAAATTGCTGATTCCGATGTTGGCGCATGCCTTCGAAATCGACCAGACGCTTTCCATGATCGAGCAAGCCAAGGCGCAATTGCGCGATGCCGGCCACAAGTTCGATCCCAACATCCCGGTCGGCGCCATGATCGAGATTCCGGCCGCTGCCCTGACGCTGCCGCTGTTCATCAAGCGCCTGCAATTCCTGTCGATCGGCACCAACGACCTGATCCAATACACGCTGGCGATCGATCGCGTCGACCACGAAGTGGCGCACCTCTATAACCCGCTGCATCCGGCCATTCTGCAGTTGCTGGCTGCCACCATTGCGGCCGGTGCCAAGGCCGGCATCCCGGTATCCGTGTGCGGCGAGATGGCCGGCGACACCAAGCTGACGCGCTTGCTGCTGGGCATGGGTCTGACCGAATTTTCCATGCACCCGGCCCAACTGCTGGCCGTCAAGAACGAGATTTTGAATAGCGATTTGCAGAAATTGAAACCGAAAACCGCAAAAATCCTGCGTGCCTTCGAACCTGCGGCCATCGTGGCCGAGGTCGAGCAGTTGCAACAACTGTAAGGCGCGCCCCATGAGTTCCCCGTCCGCGCTCGGTATCGTCCATCCGCAATCCATGCATTTCCCGACGCCGCTGATCTTGCAAAGCGGCGCACAGCTCGCCGGCTATACGCTGATGTACGAAACCTATGGCACGCTCAACGCCGCGCGCTCGAACGCCGTGCTGGTCTGCCATGCCTTGAATGCCTCGCACCACGTGGCCGGCGCCTACGACGACGGCGACGCGAAAAGCGTGGGCTGGTGGGACAATATGGTCGGCCCCGGCAAGCCGCTCGACACCGACCGCTTCTTTGTGATTGGCGTCAACAACCTCGGTTCCTGTTTCGGTTCGACCGGCCCGATGCATGACAATCCCGCGACCGGCAAACCCTATGGCGCCGATTTCCCGGTGGTGACGGTGGAAGACTGGGTCAATGCCCAGGCGCGCCTGGCCGATGCGCTCGGGATCGAACAATTTGCCGCCGTCATGGGCGGCTCCCTGGGCGGCATGCAGGCGCTGGCCTGGAGCATGCTGTACCCGCAGCGTCTGCGACATTGCGTGGTGATCGCGTCGACCGCCAAGCTGTCCGCACAGAACATCGCCTTCAACGACGTGGCGCGCCAGTCCATCCTGACCGATCCCGATTTCCACGGCGGCGATTTCTACGCGCATGGCGTGGTGCCGAAAAACGGCCTGCGCGTGGCGCGCATGGTCGGACACATCACCTACCTGTCCGACGACGATATGGCCGAAAAGTTCGGCCGCGATCTGCGCGCGGGGGAATACCAGTTCGGCTTTGGTGTCGACTTCGAAATCGAATCGTATTTGCGCTACCAGGGCGACAAGTTTTCCGAATACTTCGACGCCAACACCTATCTGTTGATCACCAAGGCGCTCGATTATTTCGACCCGGCCGCCAGGTTCGGCGGCGATCTGACCAAGACCCTGGCCCAGACCGACGCGCAGACGCAATTCCTGCTGGCATCGTTCACCACCGATTGGCGCTTCGCGCCCGAGCGCAGCCGTGAAATCGTGCAGGCGCTGGTCAACAACAAGCGCCGCGTGACCTATGCCGAAATCGACGCACCGCACGGACATGACGCCTTCCTGCTCGAAGACCCGCGCTACCTGGGCGTGGTGCGCGCCTACTACGAGCGTGTGTGGGGCGACTTGAATCAAGCAGGCGGAGGGGCGGCATGAATTTCGAACAACTGAAAGCCCAGCGCGCCGACCTCGCCTACATCGCCCATTGGGTGGCGCCGCGCGCGCACGTGCTCGACCTCGGTTGCGGCGATGGCGTCATGCTCGACTACCTGCAGTCGGATAAGCAATGCAGCGGCTACGGCATCGAGATCGACGACGCCAAGATACCGGAATGCGTGGCGCGCGACGTCAGCGTGATCCAGCAGGACATCGAAGCCGGCCTGGCAATCTTCGAGGACAACACCTTCGACACGGTGTTGTGCCTGTCGGCGCTGCAGATGATGAAGAACGTCGAAGGCACGTTGCGCGACATTGCCCGCGTCGGTCGCGAGGCGATCGTCTCCTTTCCGAACTTCGCCTACTGGCCGCATCGCGTCGCGCTGATGCGCGGCCGCATGCCTGTGTCGAAATCGCTGCCCTACGAGTGGTACGACACGCCCAACCTGCGCTGCGCCACGATAGGCGACTTCGCCGCACTGGCCAATGAAGTCGGTCTCGACGTGCTCGAATGTATTGCGCTGCACGAAGGCAAGCCGGTGTCGTTTCTGCCGAACTGGCGCGGCAGCCTGGCGATTTTTCGCTTCAAGAAAAAGACGGCTTGATGAGCGAGGCGAACGACCCGCAAGCCGGGCAGGACAAGGTAACCTGGCATAGCTACTTGAATCGGCGCATGCTGGTGCTGGTGTTCCTCGGTTTCAGCTCTGGGATGCCGCTCTGGTTGTTGATCAATCTATTGCAAGCGTGGCTCGCCAAGTCCGGCTTGAACGTCAAGGCGATCGGCTTGATGACCTTGATCTTGTTTCCTTATACCTGGAAGTTCTTGTGGTCGCCGCTGATGGATCGCTTCAGCTTCGGCAAGCTGGGGCGTCGGCGCGGTTGGATGGCGCTGACACAGCTTTTGCTGTTCTTCGCAATCGGCGTGCTGGGCAGTTTCGACCCGTCGACGCAGATTTCCCAGATTGCAGTTACGGCCGGCTTAATTGCTTTCCTGTCCGCCAGTCAGGACGTGGCGATCGATGCCTTCAGCCGTGAAATCCTGTCGGATAACGAACAAGGGCTTGGTGCTGCAGTCAAGGTCAACGCCTATAAGCTGGCCGGCATGGTGCCCGGGGCTTTGTCGCTGATTCTGGCTGACCACATGAACTGGTCCAGCGTATTCTGGATTACGGCCGCTTTCATGTTGCCGGGATTGCTATGTACTCTGCTGGTCAAAGAGCCCGCAGCCTATGGCGAACCGCCGAAGAACCTGCGCGAAGCTGTGGTCTTGCCGTTCAGGGAATTTATCTTGCGCGATGGTTGGCAACGCGCCTTGCTTATTTTGAGCTTTGTGTTCCTGTATCGGCTCGGCGATGCGATGGCGGCCACGCTGGCGACGAAATTCCTGATCGATCTTGGTTTTCAATTGACGCAGATTGGCGCCATCGCAAAATTGACTTTGTTTTGGGGCAGCATCGCCGGCGGTATCGTCGGTGGTGCCTGGATGGTCCGGCTCGGCATCAACCGTGCCCTGTGGATTTTCGGTGCGATCCAGGCCAGTACCAGCCTGGCCTTTGCCCTGTTGGCTCACACCGGCCCGAATATGCTCATGCTCGGCTGCACCTTTGCCTATGAGGCGTTCGGGGTCGGTATGGGAACCGCGGCTTTCGTCGCCTTCCTGGCCCGCAGCTCCGATCGGCGCTATACCGCGACACAGTTCGCACTGTTTTCGAGTATCGCCGCCATTCCGCGCACCGTGGTCACGGCATCGATTGGCTACATCGTTGCCGCGATCGGTTGGTTTGATTTTTTCATTCTGTGTTTCTTCCTGGCTTTCCCCGGCATGTTGTTACTGCCGAAGGTGGCGCCTTGGAATGATGAGCACGCAACTGAGACCCCTCTCCCGCAAGCGGGAGAGGGGTAGGGAGAGGGTAACCGTCAAGGCCGTCGACCTCGCTGGCACCCTCTCCCCCAACCCCTCTCCCGCCTTGCGGGCGAGGGGAGCTTATTTGCTGCGGGAGGTAATTATTCCGCGTACTGGATCGTCAGCGGCGCATGATCCGAGAATCGCTCGTCCTTGTAGACGCCGGCCGCCTTCGCCTTGCCGGCGATGCCGGCTGTGGCAACGTGATAGTCGATGCGCCATCCGACGTTGTTGGCCCAGGCCTGGCCGCGGTTGCTCCACCAGGTATAGGCTTCACCGGTGGTGTCGGGGTGCAGCAGCCGATAGACGTCGCGCCAGCCGAGTTCATCGAACACACGCGTCAGCCAGGCGCGTTCTTCCGGCAGGAAGCCTGAATTCTTTTGGTTGCTCTTCCAGTTCTTGAGGTCGATTTCCTGATGCGCGATATTCCAGTCGCCGCAGATGACGATTTCGCGTCCGCTCTTGACCAGCTTCTTCAGATGCGGGAAAAACTCGTCCATGAAACGGAACTTGGCCTGCTGACGCTCCTCGCTTGAGGAGCCGGACGGGCAATAGACGGAAATGACGCTCAGATTGCCGAAGTCGCAGCGCACGTAACGGCCTTCAGCATCGAATTCCTTGCTGCCGAAACCGATCTCGACGTGGTCGGGCTTTTTCTTGCAATAGATGCCGGCCCCGGAATAGCCTTTCTTTTCGGCATAGTGGAAATAGCCGTGGTAGCCATCCGGCGCCAGCATCTCGGGCGCCATGTCTTCGGCTTGCGCTTTCAATTCCTGCACGCAGACGGCGTCGGCCTTCTGCTTGAGCATCCATTCGAAGAAGCCCTTCTTGGCGGCGCTGCGGACACCGTTGAGGTTGGCGGAGATGATTTTCGGCATGGCGATATCGATAAAATGGGATGGCCTAGAATACATGAGGCGACAGCCTTTGTCTTGCCGCGGCGTCGCGCAGGTTTCGCACTACAATGACGGCTAGTCGGATTTTATTTTGCGAAAGGCCCTACTTTGGATAAGCTCAGACAGCAGTTCATCGAATTCTCGGTTTCCGCCGGCGTATTGAGCTTCGGCGAATTCGTCACCAAGGCCGGACGCCTGTCGCCGTACTTCTTCAACGCCGGCTTGTTCAACAACGGCGAGATTCTCGGCAAGCTGGCCGATTTCTATGCCCAGACTCTGCTCGATTCCGGCGTCGAGTTTGACATGCTGTTCGGCCCGGCCTACAAGGGCATCACGCTTGCTTCGGCTACGGCGGTGGCGCTGGCGCGCAAGGGACGCAACGTGTCGTTCGCATTCAACCGCAAGGAAGCCAAGGACCACGGCGAGGGCGGCACCATCGTCGGCGCCACGCTGCAGGGGCGTGTGGTCATCATCGACGACGTGATCTCGGCCGGCACTTCGGTGCGCGAATCGGTGGACATGATACGCGCCGCCGGCGCCACGCCCTGCGCGGTGCTGATTGCACTCGACCGCATGGAGCGTTCTGGCAAGGATGGCGCCTTGTCGGCGCATTCGGCGGTGCAGGAAGTCAGCCAGGCCTATGGCATGCCGGTGATTTCGATCGGCAACCTGAATGACTTGTTTGCGTTTCTGTCGTCGGCGGGCGCCGATGCCAAGCTGGCGCAATACAAGGATGCGGTGGCGGCGTATCGCACGCGGTACGGCGTCGAATAGGTGCGCGTTTGTAGGCTGGGATGTAATCCCAGCATTTGTCTTGGCATGTGACGCGAAGCTGGGATTTCATCCCAGCCTACGTTGCTACACCCTACGCGGGGACGACAGGTAAGGGATCGCCGGGTTTTACGCGCTCAGCTTCTTCTTCAGCAACTCGGTCAACTGCGCCGGGTTGGCCTTGCCCTTGGTGGCTTTCATGGCTTGGCCGATCAGGGCGTTGAAGGCCTTTTCCTTGCCGGCGCGGAATTCCTCGACCGACTTGGCGTTGGCGGCCAGCACCTCGTCGACGATGGCTTCGAGCGCGCCGGTATCGGCGATCTGTTTCCAGCCGTTCGCTTCGATGATCTGATCTGCCAGTGCGGGATCGCCTGATTTCGCTTCCCACATCGCGCGGAACAGGTCCTTCGCGATCTTGTTGGAAATCGTGCCGTCGCCGATGCGCGTGAGCACCAGCGCCAATTGCGGCGCCGAAACCGGAATGTCGGCGATGTCGCAGCCTTCGCGGTTCAAGGTCGACGAGACGTCGCCCATCAGCCAGTTGGCGGCCGGCTTGGCCTGATCTTTGCCGACAATCTTGACCACGTCTTCGAAATACGCGGCCATCGCCTTCGACTGGGTCAGCACCGAGGCGTCATAGGCTGGCAGGCCCAGTTCGTCGGCGAAGCGCTGGCGCATGGCGGAAGGCAGCTCCGGCAAGGCGTCCCTGACGCGCGTGATCCACTCGGGCGAGATGACCAGCGGCGGCAGATCAGGGTCGGGGAAGTAGCGGTAATCCTGCGAATCTTCCTTGCCGCGCATGGCGCGCGTTTCCTTGCGGTCGGGATCGTACAGGCGCGTTTGCTGCACGACCTTGCCGCCGTCTTCGATCAATTCGATCTGGCGGCGGATCTCGTAGTTCATCGCCTCTTCCATGAAACGGAAGGAATTGACGTTCTTGATTTCGCAGCGCGTGCCGAATTCCTTCTGGCCCACCGGACGCACGGAAACGTTCAAGTCGCAACGGAACGAGCCTTCCTGCATATTGCCGTCCGAAATCCCGAGCCAGGTCACCAGCGAGTGCAGCGCCTTGGCGTAGCCGATCGCTTCGGCCGGGCTGCGCATGTCGGGCTCGGTGACGATCTCGAGCAGCGGCGTGCCGGCACGATTGAGGTCGATGCCGGTCATGCCCTGAAAGTTTTCGTGCAGCGACTTGCCGGCGTCTTCCTCGAGATGGGCGCGCGTCAGTTGCACGGTCTTCATTTCCGGCTTGCCGTCTTTTTCAATCACGAACGACAGCGAACCGCCCTGCACCACGGGAATGGCGAACTGGCTGATCTGATAGCCCTTGGGCAGGTCAGGATAGAAATAATTCTTGCGCGCGAAAATCGAATGCGGCGCAATGGTGGCGCCGATCGCCAGGCCGAACTGGATGGCGCGCTCGACTGCGCCACGGTTCAGCACCGGCAGCACGCCTGGCAGCGCCAGGTCCACAGGACTGGCCTGGGTATTCGGTTCAGCGCCGAAGCGCGTAGCCGCGCCGCTGAAAATCTTCGACTCCGTAGTCAGCTGTACGTGCGTTTCCAGACCGATGACGACTTCCCACTGCATAGTTTCCTCACTAATCCTATATATTCGCTTGACGCATTCGCAGCTTAGTTTGCAGCTTATGCGGGCGTGCGCTGGTGCCAGTCGGTCGCTTGCTGGTATTGGTGGGCGACGTTGAGCAGTTTCGCTTCGCTGAAATAGTTGCCAATGATCTGCAAGCCTACCGGGCGGCGGCCGTTCTTCTCGCCCTGGCCGAAGCCGCAGGGAATCGACATGCCGGGCAGACCGGCCAGACTGGTCGAAAGCGTGAAGATATCGGCCAAGTAGTTGGCGACCGGGTCGTCGGCCTTGGCGCCGATGTCCCAGGCTACCGTTGGCGAAACCGGACCCATGATGACGTCGCATTGCTGGAATGCGCGTTTGAAATCCTCGGCGATCAGGCGGCGGATTTTTTGCGCCTGCAGATAGTAGGCGTCGTAATAGCCATGCGACAGCACGTAGGCGCCGACGAAGATGCGGCGCTTGACTTCATCGCCGAAACCTTCGGTACGCGTCTGCATGTACATGTCGCCGAGGTTCGCGTATTCCTTGGCGCGATGGCCGTAGCGTACGCCGTCGAAGCGGCTCAGGTTGGACGAGGCTTCGGCCGGTGCGATCACGTAATACACCGGAATCGAGAGTTCGGTTTTCGGCAGCGAGATATCGACCAATTTCGCGCCGAGCTTTTCGTATTCGGCCAGCGCAGCGCGCACCGCTTGTTCGACGTCAGGCGCGAGGCCGGGACCGAAGTATTCGCGCGGTACGCCGATCTTCAAGCCCTGCAGGCCTTGCGACAGGTCGCGCGTGAAATCTTCGTCGGGACGTTCCAGGCTGGTCGAGTCGCGCGGATCGAAGCCGGCCATGGTGTTGAGCAGCAGGCCGCAATCTTCGGCGGTGCGCGCGATCGGGCCGCCTTGGTCGAGCGAGGAGGCGAAGGCGATCATGCCAAAGCGCGAGACGCGGCCATAGGTCGGCTTGATGCCGGTGACGCCGCACAGCGAAGCCGGCTGGCGGATCGAGCCGCCGGTGTCGGTGGCGGTGGCGGCCGGTGCCAATCCCGCGGCGACGGCAGCGGCCGAACCACCCGAGGATCCGCCTGGAATCGCAGCCTTGTCCCAGGGATTTTTCACCGCGCCGAAGGCCGAGTTCTCATTTGAGCCGCCCATCGCGAATTCGTCGCAGTTTAGTTTGCCGAGCGTGACCATGCCGGCGGCGCCTAACTTGTCGACCACGGTGGCGTCGAACGGGCTGACGTAGTTGGCGAGCATCTTCGAGCTGGCTGTGGAGCGCCATTCGCGCGTGACGAAAATATCCTTGTGCGCGATCGGAATGCCGGTCAGCGGCGTCACATCGTTCTTGGCGATGCGCTGGTCGGCCAGCGCCGCCCGCTTCAGGGTCAGCGCTTCGTCGACGTGCAGGAAGGCATTCAGGTCGCTACCCTGGATGCGTTTCAGGTAGGACGAGGCCAGTTCAGTGGCGGAAACCTGCTTGGCTTGCAGCAGGGTCGATAATTCTTTCAGGGTCTTGTTATGCATTGCATGACTTTCGGGACAAGGCCGGGTGGCGCGCAGTCGTTCGACCACAGGCGCCGCCGGAAATGGGGATCGGCGCTATTCGTTTTTTTTACTCGATCACTTGCGGCACGAGGTACAGGCCGTCCTGCACCGCCGGAGCCACCTGCTGGTAATCGTCGCGCCGATTCGGCTCGCTCACGACGTCGTCGCGCAAGCGCAGAGCCACGCCGTCTTGGTAGGCGTCGATGGGATGATTGAGCGGTTCAACCCCAGTGGTGTCGACCGCGCGCATTTGCTCGACCAGGGCGAAAATGCCGTTCAGCTGACCGAGGGTCTTGGTCTTTTGCTCATCGGTGAGCTTGATCTGGGCCAGTTTGACCAGGTTGTCGACGTCGGAAAGGGTCAGGGACATGATGGGAAGGCACCGGTGCGGCGCGTACAAAAGAGTCTGAAAGTGCAAAAGCGCGTTAGCCACGACAAAGTCGGACAAAACGTCGCATCCTGCCTGTATTTTTGGGGTTTCCAGCAGCTAAATTCAGTTAAATTATAAGGTAGAATGTCTGGTTAATGCCGCGCGTGCGCCGATTCGCTCCATTATTGGCCCCATTAACTGGTTTCATCGTTGTGCATGCCCGCAGGCTCAAGATATTCCCTAAGACGCTAAGGCGCACCATCGTTGCGCATCAGGACACACATGTTTGGATTTTTACGTAGTTATTTTTCGAATGATTTGGCGATCGATCTGGGTACGGCAAACACGCTGATTTACGTGCGCGGTTTGGGCATCGTGCTCGATGAACCTTCGGTCGTTGCAATTCGGCAACAAGGCGGCCCCAACGGCAAGAAAACCATCCAGGCGGTCGGCAAGGAAGCCAAGCAGATGCTGGGCAAGGTGCCGGGCAATATCGAAGCGATCCGCCCCATGAAGGATGGCGTGATTGCCGACTTCACCGTCACCGAGCAGATGCTCAAGCAATTCATCCGCATGGTGCACGACTCCAAGCTGTTCAAACCCTCGCCGCGCATCATCATTTGCGTGCCCTGCGGTTCGACCCAGGTGGAACGCCGCGCGATCCGCGAATCGGCGCTCGGCGCCGGTGCGTCCCAGGTCTACCTGATCGAAGAGCCGATGGCTGCCGCAATCGGCGCCGGCTTGCCGGTATCGGAAGCGACCGGATCCATGGTGGTCGACATCGGCGGCGGCACGACCGAAGTCGGCATCATCTCCCTGGGCGGCATGGTGTACAAGGGTTCGGTGCGCGTCGGCGGCGACAAGTTCGACGAAGCCATCGTCAACTATATCCGCCGCAACTACGGCATGCTGATCGGTGAACAGACCGCCGAGGCGATCAAGAAGGAAATCGGCTCCGCCTTCCCCGGCTCCGAAGTCAAGGAAATGGAAGTCAAGGGACGCAACCTGTCGGAAGGCATTCCGCGTTCGTTCACCATTTCCAGCAACGAGATCCTCGAAGCGCTGACCGATCCGCTCAACAACATCGTCTCGGCCGTCAAGAACGCGCTCGAGCAGACGCCGCCCGAACTCGGCGCCGACATCGCCGAAAAAGGCATGATGCTGACCGGCGGCGGCGCCTTGCTGCGCGACCTCGACCGCTTGATGATGGAAGAAACCGGCTTGCCTGTGATCGTGGCTGAAGATCCGCTGACCTGTGTGGTGCGCGGCTCGGGCATGGCCCTGGAGCGCATGGACAAACTCGGCTCAATCTTCTCTTACGAGTAAATTGTTGAATGGGCTGCCGACGGCGCAGCCCCAACCCTCTTCCTATGAGGTGTGATGCAAGATATGATCAGGTCTGGCGTCGATAGTTACAGGTTCTGATGGAATACAGTCCGCCGCCACTCTTCAAGCAAGGCGCCTCGGCGCGCGCGAAAGTGGTGTTTTTTTCCCTGATCGCGATCGGCTTGCTGCTCGCCGATTCCCGCATGCAGTCGCTCGCCGTGATTCGTCAGGCAGTCGGCGCTGCGCTCTATCCCTTGCAAATGGCGGCCCTGGCGCCGCGCGACCTTGCCTACGACATAGGCGATTACTTCACCTCACTGTCTTCCGTCAAACGCGAGAATGCCGCCTTGCTGCGCCAGCAGGCCGTCGATGCGCAATTGCTGCAACAGGCGCAACAGTTGCTGGCCGAAAACGCGCAGCTGCGGAAATTGCTCGATATCGGCGCGCGCTTGCCGGTCAAAGCCTTGATGAGCGAAATACTGTACGACGCGCGCGACCCCTTTACGCGCAAGATCGTGGTCGACCGCGGTTCGCAAAACGGCGTCGAGCTGGGCCAGCCCGTGATCGACGATGTCGGCGTGGTCGGCCAGGTCACGCGTATATACCCGTTTACATCGGAAGTGACGCTGTTGACCGACAAGGACCAGGCTATTCCCGTGCAAGTGGTGCGCAGCGGCTTGCGCAGCGTCGCCTACGGCCGCGGCGAATCGGGCGTGCTCGATCTGCGCTTTATGGCAACCAATGCCGACATCCAGAAAGGCGATGTGCTGGTCACGTCCGGCATCGACGGGGTCTATCCGCCGGGCTTGGCCGTCGCCAGGGTGTCGCTGGTGGAAAACAAGTCGAACGATGCCTTTGCCCATATTTCCTGCCAGCCCGCGGCCGGCATCGATCGCAACCGCCAGTTGATGATTTTGCTGGTCGATGCGCGTCCGCCGCGGCCGGCTCCGGAGGAAAACCGGGATAGAAAAGACAAGCCCGGACGGCATGGCACGACCGAAGGCGAGGCGGCAACCACCACCGCTGCCGCCGGGGGAGCCGCCGGCAGTCCAGCCAACGCTGCTGCCACTCCCGCAACGGCCGCCGCACAGACGCCCAGGACCAATGCGGCCGCTGCCGTTCCTGCGGTGGCCAAACCCATTCCCTTGGCGCCCGCCGCTCCGGCAACGCCGACCCAGCCGGTCGCCGTCAAGGATGTTGCAGGGAAGATTGCGCCAAAATGAATAATCCGCACTACATCCTGCTTCCGGTCAGTCCGCTGTTCATCGTCGCCAGCCTGGTCGGCGCTTTCGTGCTGAACATGCTGCCTTGGGGCCATTGGGTCGGCATCCCCGACTTCGTTGCGCTGGTACTGGTGTTCTGGAGTATTCACCAGCCGCGCCGGGTCGGCATCGGCGTCGCGTTTTTCATGGGCCTGTTGATGGATGTGCATAACGCCACGCTGCTGGGCGAAAATGCGCTCGCCTATACGCTCCTGTCTTATTTCGCCATCACCATCCACCGTCGCGTGCTGTGGTTCCCGCCGGGCACGCAAGCCTTGCACGTGCTGCCCCTGCTGCTGCTGGCGCAAGCGGTGCAGTTGGTTGTGCGGCTGGTCGTCAGCGGCAAATACCCGGGCTGGAGCTATTTCGTCGAAAGCTTCGTCGCTGCCGCGTTGTGGCCGGTCGCCACCTGGATCCTGCTGGCGCCGCAACGGCGCGCAGTCGACCGCGACGATACGCGGCCGATATGATGCGGTGCCGCCCTGTCTGCAGCGGTGCTGAGGAATCATGACCGAGTTCAAGAATACCGAACGTGAACTGCACTACTTCCGGCTGCGCCTGTCGGTGGTGGGCGGCTTCGTGTTCTTTTGCTTTGCCCTGTTGCTGGCACGTTTCGTCTGGCTGCAGATGTACAAGCACAGCGACTACGCGGCACAGGCCGAAGACAACCGAATTTCCGTGGTGCCGCTGGTGCCGAACCGAGGCTTGATCGTCGACCGCAACGGCGTGGTGCTGGCGCGCAATTTCTCGGCGTATACGCTCGAGATCACGCCCTCGAAGATCAACGGTACGCTGGATGCGGTGATCGATGCCTTGTCCGAAGTGGTCGACATCCAGAGCAAGGACCGCAAGCGCCTCAAGAAGCTGCTCGAAGAGCAAAAGAACTTCGAGAGCACGCCGATCCGTACCCGCTTGACGGACGAGGAAGTGGCGCGCTTCACGGCGCAGCGTTACCGTTTTCCCGGCGTGGAAATCCAGGCACGCCTGTTCCGCCAGTATCCGCTCGGCGAAACCGCTTCGCACGTGATCGGCTATATCGGCCGCGTCAGCCAGAAGGACGCGGAAAAGATCGATGCCAGGGAAGACGCGGCCAATTACGCCGGGACCGAATACATCGGCAAGGAAGGCCTGGAAAAGAGTTACGAAAAGGAATTGCACGGAGTCACGGGCAACCAGGAGGTCGAAATATCGGCCGGCGGGCGCGCCGTGCGCACGCTGTCGCGCACCTCGGCCACGCCGGGCAATAACCTGGTGCTGTCGATCGATATCGAATTGCAAAAGATTGTCGAAGAGGCGTATGGCGACCGGCGCGGCGCCTTCATCGCCATCGACCCGGCTACGGGAGAAATACTGGCCTACGTCTCCAAGCCGACTTACGATCCCAACCTGTTCGTGGAAGGCATCGATCAGCAGAGCTGGGACGATTTGAACAATTCGCCCGACCGGCCCCTGGTGAACCGCCCCTTGACCGGCACCTATCCGCCCGGCTCGACCTACAAGCCTTTTATGGCTCTGGCGGCGCTGGAACTCGGCTTGCGCACGCCGGCCTCCGCGATCGTCGACCCAGGTCACTACGTGTTCGGCAACCATACCTTCCGCGACGACAAGCCGCAGGGACACGGCGTGGTCAATTTGCACGATTCGATCGTGAAGTCATGCGACATCTTTTACTTCATGCTGGCCAACGACATGGGAGTCGATCGTATCCACGATTTCATGAAGCCCTTCGGTTTCGGCGATCCGACCGGCATCGACCTGGAAAACGAGCGCGGCGGCTTGCTGCCGTCGACGGCCTGGAAGCGCGGCTATTTCAAGACGCCGGAACAGCGCAAATGGTATGGCGGCGACACGATTTCGCTCGGCATCGGCCAGGGCTACAATTCCTTTACGCCGCTGCAAATCGCCAAGGCGGTCGCCACGCTCGCCAATAACGGCGTGGCCATGCGCCCTCACCTGGTCAAGGCCGTCGAAAGCGGCGCCACCGCCGAGCGCACCATCATCGCGCCGAAGCAAAGCAGTCGTATCGAACTCAAGCAGGAAAACATCGATTTCGTCAAACAGGCAATGGCGGGCGTGACGTCGGAAATCGGCGGCACGGCCTACATCGTGTTTCACGACGCGCAGTATCAATCGGCCGGCAAGACCGGCACGGCGCAGGTGGTCGGCATGAAAAAGAACGAAAAATATAACAAGAACGCGGTGGCCGAACGTCTGCGCGATAATTCGCTGTACACGGCGTTCGCGCCGGTCGACCACCCGCGCATTGCGATCGCGATGGTGGTGGAGAACGGCGGCTTTGGCGCCGAAGCCGCTGCGCCCATCGCCAGGAAGGCGCTCGACTACTACCTGCTCGGCAAGCGCCCCGACGGCACTGGCGGCGTTGCCGTGCCGGCGGCCGAAAGCGACGCCAGCGAACCGGATGCGGCGGTCGAGATGGATGCCGAGGACGATGCGCAGGCGGCAAAACCTCCAGTCCAGGGAGGGAAGAATTGATGCACTTACCTGAAAGCCGGCCGGTCTGGCCCATGATCAAACAGCGCTTCGAGGTATTCGACGAATCGCTGGGCTTGGTCATGCTGTTGCTGCTGGCGGTGGGCCTGATCACCCTGTATTCGGCGTCGATGGGTTTGCCCGGCATTTTCCAAAATCAGATGCGCAACATCGCTGTGGCCTTCGTCGTGATGTGGGTCGCTGCCAACATACCGCCGCAGACTCTGATGCGTTTCGCTGTACCCGTCTATTCGGTCGGCATCGTGCTGCTGATAGCGGTAGCGCTGGTGGGAACGGTCAATCATGGCGGCCGGCGCTGGCTCAATCTCGGCGTCGCCAATTTCCAACCCTCGGAAATCATGAAAATCGCCATGCCGCTGATGCTGGCCTGGTTTTTCCAGAAGCGCGAGGGCTTGATCCGCTGGCAGGAGTTTGCAGTCGCCGGCCTGCTGCTGGCGGTGCCGGTAGGCTTGATCGCCAAGCAGCCCGACCTTGGCACGGCATTGCTGGTGCTGGCGGCCGGTTTCTACGTGATCTTCCTGGCCGGCTTGTCGTGGAAATTGCTGGTCGGTCTGATCTGCGCGGCTGGCGCCAGCTTGCCGGTCGTCTGGCATATGCTGCACGGCTACCAGCGCGACCGCATCATGACCTTTATCGACCCGTCTTCCGACCCGCTCGGCAAGGGCTTCCACATCATCCAATCGATGATCGCAATCGGCTCGGGCGGCATCACCGGCAAGGGCTGGATGCAGGGCACCCAGGCGCATCTGGAATTCATCCCTGAGCGCACCACCGACTTCATCTTCGCCGTGTATTCCGAAGAATTCGGCCTGATCGGCAACATCGTCCTGATGGTGCTTTACCTGCTGCTGATCGGACGCGGCCTGGTGATTGCGGCCAATGCGCCGACTTTCTTTTCGCGACTGCTGGCCGGCGCCATCACGCTGATTTTCTTTACCTATGCCTTCATCAACATGGGCATGGTGAGCGGCATCCTGCCGGTGGTCGGCGTGCCGCTGGCGTTCATGAGTTATGGCGGCACTTCGCTGATGACGCTCGGTCTGGGGGCCGGCATCTTGATGAGCATACAGAGAAACCGCAAGCTGGTGCAAAGCTGATTGTTTAGTCGAGCCAGAACATGAAATCAAAAACGCTCGAGACGAATTTGGGAAAGCGCCGGTTACAGCAGGGTTGGGTGTTTGCGCTTGCCTTGCTGCTGGCAGCTTGTGGCAGCGCGCCGAAGGCGCCCATCGTGACGCCTGCTGGACCTGCCGTGCCTTCGGGCCCTGCCACGGCTACCCCGAGCCGCTCCTCTGCGCCTCTACCGGCCTTGCCGGCCGCCGGCTCCGGTCGCGGCGGCTATTATCAGGACGACGGTCCGGGCGAACATCCACCCGAAGGTTTGATGGAAACGCCGGATCCGGTGCCGCAAGTCGAGCCGCTTTCGGCCAGCGGCAACAAACCCTACAAGGTGTTCGGCAAAACCTATACGCCGATCACCGATGAGCGCGAATTCAAGCAGCGCGGCATCGGCAGTTGGTACGGCAAAAAATTCCACGGGCAAAAAACGTCGTCCGGCGAGCTGTACGACATGTACAAGCTGAGTGCCGCCCACCCCATCCTGCCCATCCCTTCGTATGCGCGCGTGACCAACCTGAGCAGCGGTGCGCAAATCATCGTGCGCATCAACGACCGCGGGCCTTTCCATTCGAACCGCATCATCGACTTGTCGTATACGGCCGCGCTCAAGCTCGGCATACTCGGCAAAGGCAGCAGCGAACTCGAAGTGGAACGGTTGTTGCCCGACGAGATTGCCCGTATCGCTGCCGCGAGGAAAGTGCAGGGAACTGTCCCACCAGTGGTCGCGGCCAACACGGCGCCGGTGGTCAAAGCCGCGCTACCGGCCGAAGAGAGTCTGACGCTGGCAGTGCCATTCGACCCTCCCACCCATGCGGAACCGTTGGCCCCGGCTGGCGGAAACGAAGAAACGGCCGTCGCCGCGGCCTTTGCAAGCGATGCTCCCGCGCCCGCCGCACTCCCCGCAAGCCTGGCCAGCGGGTTTTATGTTCAGCTCGGCGCCTTTGGTGATGTCGACCACGCCGAGGTGGCGCGCTCGCGGTGGATGCGAACTTGGGATGCGTCATTGCCGCCGCTGGAAATCACCCATATCGGCGCGTTCTATCGCGTACACAGCGGACCGTATGCGAGTCGCGACGAGGCTGCCGCCGCCGCGCGCAAGGTGCAGGTGGCCGGCGTAGTCAAGCCCTTGGTCGTGCAACATTAAGAGCAGCTTAGTCCTGCTTGCCGAGTTGTAGCGCCCGGTCGTATAAGGCGTTCTTTTTCATGCCGGTGATTTGCGCCGCCAGCGTGGCGGCCTGCTTGACCGAACATTCGCTCAACAGAATGGATAAAATGCGGTCGGCTTCCAGCGCATCGGCATCACCGCCTTCGGGTGCGCCTTCCAGCAAGACGACATATTCGCCTTTTTGCCTGTGAGGGTCCGCAGTCAGCCAGGCGCTTGCCTCAGCCAGCGGACAGCGATGCAATTCTTCGAACAGCTTGCTCAATTCGCGTGCGAAGACGACGGTGCGGGTCGATTCGAACGTCGCCGCCAACGCCTCCACGCTTTCTACGATACGGTGCGGCGCTTCGTAAAACACCAGCGTAGCTGCCGTCGCGCGCAGGCTGTGCAACAGGGTTTCGCGTTGCTTGGCCTTGGCCGGCAAAAAGCCGACGAACAGGAAACGTTCGTGCAGCAAACCCGAAGCCGACAAGGCACTGACGGCCGCCGAAGCGCCGGGCAAGGGCATAACCCGCAAGCCAGCCGCGCGCACGGCGTCGACGATGCGGGCGCCGGGGTCGGACACGCCCGGAGTGCCGGCGTCGGAAACCAGCGCGATGCGCTCGCCGGCCTGCAAGCGCGCAATCAGCTTTTCCGCCGCCTCGCGTTCGTTGTGCATGTGGGCCGCCAGCAAGGGCTTGGACAAGCCGTAGCGCGTCAACAACTGTGCGGTGTTGCGCGTATCCTCGCAGGCGATGGCGTCGGCGATGGCCAGGACATGCAGTGCGCGCAGGCTGATATCGCCGATGTTTCCGATCGGCGTGGCCACCACATATAATGTGCCAGCCGGATAGGTTTGCAATGCCACTTCTTCCATCATGGCTTGCAGGCTGGGTTGGCTATAGGGACCCTGTGTCATGTTTGGTCTTGCTTGGTCTTGCATTGTGTGGGAGACGATGGTGCGCGTTGGTCTGGTAAGGAGTGCGACGAACTGTCTGTTGGCTGCGCTGATGCGTGTGCTATGGACTGGATTTTGCCTGTCTACGGCGGCAAATACAACCGCTCTGGCGCAGCAAGGCGGGGCGCTTACGCCGGGTGAGGTACCGCCCCAGGTTCGCGCCCAGGGCGAAGCGTCGCCGCCGACAGTGGTTTTGCATCCGGCGAAGACGGCGGTGGTACGCCTGACGGTCTTGCTGCCCTTGCAATCGGACAGCCTTGGCCGCGCGGCGGCCGCTGTGCGCGCCGGCATCCTGGCTGCGCACGAGGCCGAACGATCGGAGGTCGCGGTCACCATTATCGAGACCGGCGATACGCCCGAGGAAGTGCTTGCCGTTTACACAAAGGCACTGGCGACGACCGACATCATGCTCGGCCCATTGAGTCGCAGCGTCGTCGCGGCCCTGGCGCAAAGCGACGCCGTGCATGTACCGACGATTGCATTGGCCCAACCTGAGTTTGGTCAGACACTCGCGCGTTCTCCCCTGTTGCTCACGATGGGATTGGCGGTCGAAGAAGAGGCGCGCCAAGCGGCGGATTGGATGGCGGCAGACAAGACCGGCGGCAAGCTGCTGGCGGTCGCTACGTCTATCCATTGGCAGCGCCGGGCAGCACAGGCTTTCAGCGCCGAAGCGCAGCGCTTGGGGCGCGACACGGAGGTGATCGAACTCGGCAGCGCCGGCGGCTACCTCGAGGCGGCGGCGCTCATGCAATTCAGGAAACAGTTGCAGGAGATGAAGCCGGCGGCGCTGTTCGTATCGCTCGATGCGGTACAGACCCGTCAGTTGCGCGCCGTGATCGGCGAAGACCTGCCGATCTACGGCACTTCGCAGCTGAATCCCCAGGCTCTGGCCGAGCACAATAATGCGAGGGCCGAAGCCATGCCGGAGCTGAACGGTGTGCGCCTGCTCGACCTGCCTTGGCAGTTGTCGCCCGACCATCCGGCGGTGATGGCGTATCCGCAGATGGCTGCAGCGGCGAAACAAACGCGCAACGCCGACCTCGAGCGGCTGTATGCGCTTGGCATCGATGCATTCCGGGTGGCGCGCTTGGTGGCGGCGCAGCGCAAGCAATTCGAACTCGATGGCGTTACCGGCAAGCTGGTGATCGGTTTCAATCCGGCGGGAACGCATTTTGAAAGAATGGAAACGCGTGCGATTTATCGCGACGGCAAGGCCGTGCCGCTGGATGCGTCCGGGAAGTGATGGCCATGTTCCAGTTATTCAAGCGCCGCACCGAAAAGCAGATCTCCGGACAGTTGGGAGAAGAGCAAGCCTTGCGGCATCTGCAGAGGCATGGCCTGAAGCTGCGCGAACGCAATTTCCGCTGCAAAGGCGGCGAGATCGACTTGATCATGGAAGAAGGCGATACGCTGGTGTTTGTCGAAGTCAGGAAGCGGGCACAGGCGCAGTATGGCGGCGCCGCAGCCAGCATTACACCGGCCAAGCAGCGCCGGCTGTTGATTGCCGCCCAGTTTTACCTGCGCCGTTATAAAATGCCGCCGGCGTGCCGCTTCGATGTGGTCGCCATCGATGCTGCGGAATTGACCTGGCTGAAGAACGCGATCGAAAGTTAGAAAGTTAATTTCAGGATTTCAGGGAGTGAGAACATGGCTGAAGAAAAGAAAGAACCTTGGTTGAACTATTTGGCGCTGTCCACAGTGATATTTGCCGTGTGCGCCACGCTGGCCACGCTCAAGGGCGGCGGCTACTCGACGCGCAGCGTGTTGAACCAGACGCAGGCCTCCGACCAGTGGGCGTTCTACCAGGCCAAGAGCATCAAGGAAAATCTGTACCAGTTGCAGAGCGAAAAGATCCAGCTCGAAGCGAAGCTGGATTCTTCGCCGGCCAAGGCTGCCGCCAGGAAGCGATCGACGGCTACAACAAGAAGGTAGAGAAGTACGCCAAGGAAAAAGCCGACATCCAGAAAGCGGCGCAAGACCTGGAAGCGCAGCGCGATGACGCCAAGCGCCACTCGGCGCCGTTCGGGCTGGCAGCCATCCCGCTGCAGATCGCCATCCTGCTGTCTTCGATTGCGGCGCTGCTGAAGAAACGCGCCCTGTGGCTGCTGGCCTTGCCGGTCGGCTTGGCCGGCATTGTGTTGTTTGCGGACGGTTTCCTGCTGTTCTACGCCGTGTGACGCCGGTGCAGCAACCCATGTTCGTCAATCGCAAACGCCTGGTCATACTCGATGCCGATGGCACCACCATTGACGCTTATTCAGCCATCGACCAGGCGTTTTCGCGCCATGGCATGGCGCTCGGCGACGAGGAGCGTTTCCAGAAGCGCCGGCATTTGTTCAAGTATCTGGGCGGCCTCAAGGAGTTTCCGGCCAATCTCAAGAAACAGCTGGGCAAGCAAAAACGCAAAGATCTGATCGTCACGTTAACCGAGGTGTACCGGGAAGAAGCACGGCTGTATCCGGGCATGACCGATTTGATCCGGACCCTGATCGCCGCGCCCGACGTTCTGGTGGGGGTGGTGACGCGCAACATCACCAACGAACCGCTGGAAACCATGCGCCGCCTGTTCGCGCGGCACGACATCGACATCGATGCGCTCGACTTTCTCGCCCACGTGCCGCTGGGGGAAGAAAAGACCGCATGTTTCCGCGCCACCCGTATCGAGCACGGCATCAACCCGGCGCGTGCCTACGTGTGCGGCGACGAGCACAAGGATTACCTGGCGGCGCTCAAGGCCGGCATGCATCCGCTCATCGTTTCCTACGGCTTTGAGGACTACAAGCGTTTGACGAAGAAGTTCGAGGTGCCGGAAGACATCATTTCGCGCACCCCGGAAGAGTTGAGCGAGCGCGTGTTGCATGCGCTCGATCTGTTCGATTCGAGCGCAGCGGAACAGGACTGACTTTATTTCGCTTCTTGTTTGCGGTGCGCGGCCAGCCCTTTGGCCGCCTGCTTGCGTATCGCCGCGCGAACCAGCGGGGTCCATCCCAGCAGCAGGCCTTTCGGGCCGAGCGCCTGGCGTGCCCAGCGCCACAAATCGAAATGGTCGACGTGGCGCACGATCTTGCCATCCTTGAATTCGAAGCTGGCTTGTATGTCGTTGACCACGGTGTTGCCGGTCTGGCTGAAGGTATAGGTCGCGACCCAATGGGCACTGCCGCTGTGGTCGTCGGCGGAGACGTCATCGAATTTCAGCGAGAAATCCCGGGCGCGCGCCGCCAGCATGCGCCACATGTCGCCCGCTTCCGATCCTTGCAGCATGGGGAACACTGGATCGGAAAAGCGCACCTCGGCGGCATAGCACGCGGCCATCGCTTCTGCATCGAGCCGCTGGAAGGCGCTGTAAAAATCGGTCAACAGCTTTGCGTTGGGGTGCATGTCCATTATTTCCCTAATTTGCGCACGGCCTTGTGCTGCGGGCAGCCGACTTCATGGTCGTTGACCATGCCGGTAGCTTGCATGAAGGCATAGCAAATCGTACTGCCGACAAAACCGAAGCCGCGGTTTTTCAAATCCTTGCTCATGCGGTCGGATAACTCGGTGCTGGCCGGTATGTCGCCGCCGCCCTGCCGGGCGTTCTGGATCGGTTTGCCGTCTACGTAAGTCCACAGAAAAGCGTCGAAGGAACCGTATTCCTTTTGCACGGCCAGCACGGCCTTGGCATTGTTGACCGTCGACTGGATCTTGGCGCGGTTGCGGATCAGGCCGGGATTGCTCAGCAAGCTGGCTATCTTGTCTTCGCCGTAGGCGGCGACGCGCTTGATATTGAAGCCGTCGAAGGCGGCGCGGTAATGCTCGCGCTTGCGCAGGACCGTGATCCAGCTCAAGCCCGCTTGTGCGCCTTCCAGCGTCAGCATTTCGAACAGGTGGCGGTCGTCATGCGCGGGCACGCCCCATTCTTCGTCGTGGTATTGGATGTAGAGCGGATCGTCGGTGCACCAGCGGCAGCGCTTGTTCATCTTTTGCTATTCCGGATCTTGGTCTGAACGGGCAGCATACCATGTACGGAAAAGGAGGCATGTTGCGCTTGCGATTTCCGTTGCTGCTTCCGATTTCGATTCCGATTCCGGCGAGTCTCGCCGGTGGAATGCGAGTATCCTGATGCCGTTATCCATTCACGCGATATGCCATGCGCAGTTCCGACCTCGCCCGCTTGCTGATTCTGGCCGCCATCTGGGGCGCTTCCTTCCTGTTCATGCGCCTCGCCGTGCCGGTGCTGGGTGCATTGTGGACGACCGAGGCGCGTGTCGCGATTGCCGGCCTGGCCATGCTGCTGGCGATGCTGTCGATGCGGCGTGACATGCAATTCCGCCGCAACTGGCGCGCCTATCTCGTGATCGGCACAGTCAATTCTGCTTTGCCGTTTGCCTTGTATTCCTATGCGGCGCTGACGCTGCCGGCCGGCTATTCGGCCATCGTCAATGCCACCAGTCCCTTGTGGGGAGCCTTGGTCGGAGCCGTGGCGTTGGGAGAGAGCCTGAGCCGGCGCAAGCTGGCCGGTTTAGCGGCAGGTATTGCCGGTGTCGCATTCCTGGTGCGCCTGGGGCCGGTGCCGTTCACGCCGCAAGTGCTGACTGCGGTGCTGGCTTGCGTGATCGCGGCGTTTTGCTATGGCTTGGCGGGCGCCTATACGAAAACGAAATCGGCGCATATTGCTCCGCCGCTGATTGCCACCGGCTCGCAATTGGCCGCGGCGCTGGTGATCCTGCCCTTTTTGCCGCTGACGCCGATGCGCGGCGAATTGACGCCGTTTATTGCCCTGGTCGTGACCATGCTGGCCTTGCTGTGCAGTGCGGTCGCTTTCTTCATCTATTTCCGACTGGTGGCTGACCTCGGCCCGGCCCGAGCCCTGACCGTGACTTTCCTGATTCCCTTGTTCGCGCTGCTGTGGGGTACTCTTTTCCTTGGCGAGGCTATCAACCTGAATACCTTGATCGGTTGTGCGCTGGTGATCCTGGCGACCTGGCTGGTGGTGATGCCGGCCAGGATGCGCGGTGCCGTCACGAATTGAATACGACAGTCGCGCGCAACGGGCCGCGCAAGGCATTGCAGACCACCACTTCCTCGGCCCGGCGCAAATCGGCGAGCGTCAGAGTCCGTTCGCCAGCCTGCCAATGCGGGTCGGCCAGCAATGCGGTGCGCATCACGCCCGACAACAAACCTGCCGTAAGGGGCGGGGTATACCAGTGGCCATCCAGTTTGACGAACAGGCTGGAGCGTCCGCCTTCGGTCAATTCTCCGGCCTGATTGCAAAACAGCGTGTCAAATGCGCCTTGCCGTTCAGCGTTTTGCCAGGCTGCGTCGTAAGCGGCACGCACGGTGGTCTTGTGACGCAGGAAAAGCGGGGCGATCTCCACCGGCTGCGGCGCCAGCAAGAGTTTGACCGGCTCGGCCAGCGGCGCCAATGGTGCGGTCTGCAGCTTATATGCGCCATCTTGCGCCAATGCCAGCCGCAGGCGGCGCGGGCTGTTGGCGGGCAAGGCGGCACAGGCTTCGCGCAACGCCGCTGAAATGCTCGCCGTGTCGCAGGCGAAGCCGAAATAGGCAGCCGAAGCTTGCAGGCGTTGCAGATGAAGCAGGAGGTGGCGGCAACCGTCGCGCGTCGCATACATGGTCTCGAACAATTCGAAGTCGTGCGGCAAGCCGGTCAGGAAGCGTGCCTTGATGCGGCATTCCTCGTATTCGTCGTGGGCTTCGCTGTCGTAGACGATGCCGGCGCCGACCCCCATTTCACCGGCGCGCAAGCCGCCCTCTCCTTCCATTGGCGCCTGCAGCGTGAGCGTACGGATCGGCACGGTCAGGCAGAAGTTGCCGATGCGCCGTGCGCCCGAAGGGGCATCAAACCAGCCGATCGCACCGGTATACCAGCCGCGCGGCGCCGGCTCCAGCTCGCGGATGATTTGCATGGTGCGCCGCTTGGGCGCACCGGTGATTGAGCCGCAAGGGTAGATGGCGGCGAAGATGTCGGACAGCTCGAGGTCGGGGCGTACATGGGCGCGCACGGTCGAGGTCATTTGCAGCAGATTGGCGTAGCGCTTGACTTCGAACAGGCGCGGCACCTGTACCGAACCGGTGGCGGCGATACGGCCCAGGTCGTTGCGCAGCAGGTCGACGATCATCAGGTTTTCGGCGCGGTTCTTGGGGTCGGCGGCCAAAGCCTGCGCGCGCGCCGCGTCCTCGTCGGCATCCGATGCATCGGGGGCGGCGGGAGCCGTGCCCTTCATCGGCTGCGTGAGCAGTTCGCCGTCCTCGCAGCGCACGAACAGTTCCGGCGACAGCGACAACACGGCTTCGCCGTCCGGCAGACAGATCAGGGCGCCATAGGGTACCGGCTGGCGCCGGCGCAGGCGTGCATACAGCGCAGTGGGAGACCCGTAAACGTCGAAACGCAGGCGATAGGTGTAGTTGACCTGGTAGGTGTCGCCGGCCGCGATATAGGCGCGGATGCGGGCGATGGCATCGGTGAACTCGGCCTGCGTGACGTTGGCGCGCAAGTTGGCAATGCCGGCGGTCGGGCCGCCGGCCCGCGCGTCCGGACCGGCTTGCCGGCTTGCCAGCCAGGCATCGACCTGCGCGGCGGATAGGTGCTCGCAACGCTCGAACAGCAGCACCTGGCTCAGGGCGCGCGTCTCACCGCGCGCGGCTATGCCGTGGAAATCTTCGCCGAGTTCATAGGCAAACAGGCCGACGGCGTGTTGGCCTTGCGCCAGAGCATCTTGCACGCCGGCCAGCATGGCTGGCAGCTCGGCAGCTCGCTGGCAGCGGAGTCGGCCCAGATAGCCCGTGTACAGGCGCGAGCGCGGCAGCGCGTCGCTCGCATCCCTATCGTCGAGCAGGGCAAAACATTCTTCTTGCTTCACTTCGTTCAAACTTCAATGCATGCAAACTTCACTCAGACCAGCAGCATGGCGATCTGCGCCGGTCCGTCGTCGGATGGACTCTTCTTGAAGCCGGATTTGGCATAGCGGTGCCAGCGGCCCATCACCAGGCTGGCGATCATGTTGGCGCGCAGCGCCGCTTCGGCTTCGTTGGCCTGTCCCTGGGTGGCGGCCACGCGCAGCGATTGCTTGAGCGCGAGTTCCACGCGTTCGAGGAATTGATTCATGCGCTGCTGCAGGCGTTCGTCCTCGTTGACCAGAGCGTCACCGGTGATGACGCGCGTCATGCCGGGGTTGCGTTCGGCGAAATTGAGAAGCATTCCGGCAATCGCCTGCACCTGCGACAAGCCGTTTTCCTGCTGTTCGGTAATCTGGTTGATCAAGCCGAACACCGTGGTTTCGATGAATTCGATCAAGCCTTCGAACATCTGCGCCTTGCTGGCGAAATGCCGGTACAGGGCCGCTTCGGACACGTCGAGCTTGGCCGCCAGCGCCGCCGTCGTGATTTTCTCCCCTTTGGGCTGCTCCAGCATGGCAGCAAGGGTTTGCAGGATTTGCAGCTTGCGTTCGCCCGGTTTGGTGGTCGCCATGATTATTCTGTTGTAACAGGTGAAAAAACCTCCCGCAGGGCTTGTCGCGAGTGGCCTGGCTCGCAACAGCCTCCGAGCTAGCGAAGGTGCCGCAGGCGTTTCGCTAGCTCAGCAATGGATTTTACTTTGACATCGACATAAATGGGGCATTTTGTGAGCGCGGCGGGGTGTGGCGTTGCCGTCACGCCTGTGCGTCGGGTGGCCCGGCCCAGATAGCGTGTGATCCAGGCGGTGCGCAAGCCCAGTGTCTTGGCCGCTTTCAACGTCGGCGCGGTGTCTTCCACCAGGATGCAGCGCCGGGCGGCAAGCCGTTCGCGGGTGACGATCTTGCGCAGCAATAGCCTGGAGGGTTTGGGCCGTAGTTGACCGTGCACCATCATGGATTCGATGGCGATGTGGCGGGCAAAATGCCGGTGCAGACCCAGATGCCGCATGACCTCATGCGAATAGCCGCGCGGCGCATTGGTCAGCAGGATCTTGCGCCCCGGCAGGCGGCGCAGCAGGCGGTCGAGGCCGCGTTCTGCGCGTATCATGCTGGGCAAATTGTCGAATTGATGCGCAGCCTGCAGAAAATCGGCGGCGCGCACGCCATGATGCTTTACCATGCCGAGCAGAGTGGCGCCGTAGCGCCGCCAATAGTCGAGGCGAACGGCGTCGACCGTGGCAGGATCGGCCGGCCGCCCGTCCTGACCCAGCACCTGAGCCATATAGCTGTTCATATTGGCGTTGATGGCGGGGAAGATGGCGTGCGAGGCATCGTGCAAGGTATTGTCGAGGTCGAACAGCCAGGTGATGGCTGGTTTGAATCGCTTGATCTTGGTTTCGGGAGAATGCATGCGTTATTGGCTGATTGGCTTGTTCATCCTGCTGTCCGGCTTGCCGGCGCGGGCCGGCGATGGCGTGACCTTTTCTGCATCCGCCGGGCCGGCGGTACCCACGGCGCGTGGCGCCCTATACCGCATCAGCTACCACGGTCACAGCGCTTATCTGTTCGGTACCATCCATGTCGGCCGCCCCGACTTTTTCCCGCTCGAGCAGGAGGCTGCGCGGGCATTTGCCGCAGCGCATACCTATGCGCTGGAAGTCGACGTCAGCGACGGCGCAGCCCTGCAGGCCGCGTTGGCACAGCGTGCCAGCTATGCGGGCAACGATACACTGGATAGGCATTTATCGCCAGCCGGATTGCAACGCACCAGGAAGGCGTTGGAGAAAATCGAGATCCCTTACGCCGCCGTGGCGCGCGCCAAACCGTGGATGGTGGCCAACCTGTTCGAGCTGACGCTGCTGGAGCGCGCAGGTTATCGCTCGGCCGAGGGCGTAGATGTGATCCTGCTGCAACAGGCGCAAGCCCAAGGCAAGAAGATCGTGGCCCTGGAAAGCGCGGAATACCAGATGTCGCTGTTCGACGCAATGTCCGACCGCGACCAGGAGCAATACCTGATCGACAGCCTGGACGAAATGCAGTCGGGCGAAACAGTCAGGCAGTTGCAGGAGTTGCTGGCCGCTTGGGAGCACGCCGATCAAGCCGCGCTCGACGCAGCCCTGCGGGATGTGGAAGCAGACCAGTCGGCCTCCGGAAAGTTTTTCCGCGAAGCCTTGCTGGCGCGCCGCAATCCGGTCATGGCCGACAAGATTGCGGCGCTGGCGCAGGCGGAGGATGGCAGCTTTACCGGAGTCGGCGTGATGCACCTGCTGGGGCCGGGCGGCATACCGCAGCTGTTGGCGAAACGCGGGTTTGAGGTGACGCGAATCTATTAATTTCGGCCGTGTCCACTCATTGCCCGAGTGCGGGATGCTTCTTCCACTTCGGGCTATTTTTTCCCGTCGTCCTCGCGAATCGGATGGCCGCCCCGCGGTGACCCATAGGGCCTTGGGTCGAGCAAATTCCCTATGGACCCCCGCTTTCGCGAGGGCGACGGGGAGGGGGAGTTTTGCAATTTGTGGCAGACGTCCCGCGTTCGATCAACTCTGCCGGTTGCTTCTGCGGGATTAGTGCGAACGTATCATGGTGCCGAACGCCTGTTCGGTCAGCACTTCCAGCAGCAACGAGTGTTCGATGCGGCCGTCGATGATGTGCACGGTATTGACGCCCGACTTGGCTGCGTCCAGCGCCGAGGAAATCTTGGGCAGCATGCCGCCTGAAATGGTGCCGTCGGCGAACATTTCGTCGATCTCGCGCGCCGACAGGTCGGTCACCAGCTTGCCGTTCTTGTCCATGACGCCCGGGATATTGGTCATCATGATCAGCTTTTCGGCCTTGAGGATTTCGGCGATCTTGCCGGCCACCAGGTCGGCATTGATGTTGTAGGCCTGGCCGTCTTCGCCGAAACCGATCGGCGAGATGATGGGGATGAAGGCGTCATCCTGCAACGCTTTTACGACAGCGGGATTGATGGCGTCGATTTCGCCGACAAAGCCGATGTCGAGGAATTCGCCCGGTTTTTCCTTGTCCGGCATATGCATCTTCCTGGCGCGGATCAAGCCGCCGTCCTTGCCGGTCAGGCCCACTGCTTGGCCGCCGTAGTGGTTGATCAGCATGACGATGTCTTGCTGCACCTCGCCGCCCAGCACCCATTCGACCACTTCCATGGTAGCTTCGTCGGTTATGCGCATGCCTTGCACGAAGGTGCCCTGCATGCCCATTTTCTTGAGGGCGTTATCGATTTGTGGACCGCCGCCGTGCACTACCACCGGGTTCATGCCGACCAGCTTGAGCAGGATCACATCGCGCGCGAAGCCATGCTTCAAATGCTCTTCGGTCATGGCATTGCCGCCGTATTTGACGACGATGGTCTTGCCGTGGAATTTGCGGATGTACGGCAGCGCCTCGGCCAGAATCTGCGCCTTGATCTGCGGGGCTACTTGGCTGAGATCGCTGTTCGGTACGCTCAAATCGGTCATAACGAGTCCACAAATGTCCACAAATTAATTTGACGTGATTTTACAGGCAAACCCGGCGCGGCGTATGGGGTTCAGCCGAAAAGGCCGCCTATCGGGC
>Ga0213872_10000402_pt1 | contig 36016 bp, 31 predicted proteins | sample VelepicomBERX_R2_FD_160071 | JGI IMG/M metagenome (GOLD analysis project Ga0213872, IMG submission 160071) | Rhizosphere microbial communities from Vellozia epidendroides in rupestrian grasslands, the National Park of Serra do Cipo, Brazil - RX_R2 | ecosystem: Host-associated > Plants > Roots >... | reverse complement strand
CATAATATACATTATGCGACAAATATATTATGGGATGTCCGTGCCGCCCCAAACGTTTCGTCGGCCCTCTCTCGCCAATCTGGTGTGTCTTTCCAATCCCTTAGAAGATTGTTCTCGCGGCGCGTCTCTTGGCGTAGCCTCAAGGAAATAACCGATGCGCAATGGCATCGTCGGGGTTTGGGGAAAACGTCAGAATGCAGGATTACGGGGTCTGGACGATCATCACGCCGCTGGTGACGATCGTCTTTGCGATAGTCACGAGACAGGTCATCCCCTCCCTGATGGCCGGCATCTTCGTCGGGTTCACGGTCATCAATCACGGCTTGGCCGGCGGGATTAGCGGAACCCTCAACGGCATCATCGACATCTGGGCCTCGCCCGGTAACGCCAGGACCGTCATTTTCATCATGATGATCGGCGGCATCATGCGGCTGATCGTCGTGACAGGTGGCGTCAGGCGGTTGATGCGCTATCTCAGCGAAAACAACGGCTACGTCACCAATAAGCGCTCCGTGCAGCTGCTGGCGATGGTGGTTACCTCGTTGATTTTCATCGAAAGTTCGATCAATCAGTTCATCGCCGGCGCTTCGACCAAGGATCTGGCCCGCCGCTATCGGGTATCGCCGGAAAAGATGTCCTACATCATCCAGACATCCTGCATTTCCGTCTGCTCGTCGGTCATGATCAATGGCTGGGGCGCGGCCCAGATGGGCATCATCGCCGGACAGATTTCCAAGGGTTACCTGACGGGAGAACCGTTCGAGATCCTGATCCGCTCGATCGCCTGGAACGTGATGGCCTGGTTTTCGCTGATTTCCGTTCTTTTCTATATCGTTACAGGCTTTTCCTGGGGGCCGATGAAAAAGGCGGAACAAGGTTTCGAGGGGCAATCGAACCATGACGGCGACGCTGAGGACCACCTTGAGGACGAGATCATCGATCATCCGGCATCCAATTCCCTGCTCAACTTCTTCATCCCGATCCTGTCGACGGTGCTGATGGTTCCGGTGGTGCTCTACATCACCGGCGACGGGCAGTTCAGCAAGGGCAGCGGCTCGATGTCGGTCTATTCCGGCGTGATGTTCGGAACCGTGGTTTCGTTCGTCTGGTTCCTGGCCCGGGGTGTTCTGAAGATCGACAGCTTTTTCAAAGAGTTGTACGCCGGTTATGCCGGCATGGTTAAGATCGCGTCGGTGATGGTCCTGGCGTTCCTGATGGGACGGGTCTCGGCCGAACTCAATACCGGCCAATATATCGCCACCGTCACCCATGGCGTGATATCGGGCGGTTTCGCGGTCGGTTTCGTCTTCCTGACCGCCGCCGTCATGTCGCTGGCCACCGGCACCTCGTGGGGCACCTTCGCCATCATGATCCCGATCGGCGTGCAGCTCGGCGTCTCGGTCCATATTCCGGCCGAATACATGATCGGCGCGGCCATATCGGGCTCGATTTTCGGCGACATGACCTCCCCTATTTCCGCCGACGCGATCGTTGCTTCCATGGCCACCAATTGCGACCATATCGAGCATATCAGGACGCAATTCCCTTATGCCCTGGCGACCGGGTTCTGCGCGCTGTTAGTCTATCTGGCTATCGGCTTCTCCGTTTAGAGGATCCCGCCATGAAGAGGTCCGGTTCCACCATCATTCCCGGCCTGCGCTATCGTGACGCGCCGGCGATGATCGAATGGCTGTGCCGCGCTTTCGGCTTTGAAAAGCACGCGGTCTATCCCAACCCCGACGGCACCATCGCCCACGCCCAGTTGACCCTGGGCAGCGGCATGATCATGCTGGGGTCGGTGAGCAATGGCTCGCCCCACTCCGACCTGATCCGCCAACCCGACGAGGTCGGTAGCGCCGAGACCCAGTCGCCTTATGTCGCCGTCGCGGATTGCGATGCCGTCTATGCCCTGGCCAAGGCGGCCGGCGCCGAGATGGTGATGGACATCCGGGATCAGGATTATGGCGGCCGAGGCTTCACCTGCCGCGATCCGGAAGGCCATCTGTGGAGCGTTGGAAGCTACGACCCCTGGTCGGAGTGAGTCTCAGCGCCCCTCCTCGGCCAACCGCCTGTCCAGCGCCGCCTCGGCTTTGGCGGCCAGCGTGCGGCAGCCCTCGGGATCGACGAAGCTGCCCTGCTCCATCTTCTTCCAGAAGCCCGAGGCGGTCGGATGGGTGGTGACCAGGATGTCGCAGGGCAGCGCTCCCACCTTGGCGATGCTGGCGCGGAAGGTCTCGGCGACCGGCGCGAAGCGATAGAAGGAGGCGGTCGAAATGGCGGTCAGGCTGTCGGCATAGACCACATCCAGGCATTTGCCCTTCTCGCAGGACCGCCAGCTCCAGCTGGTGCCACCCGGCGTATGGCCTGGCGTGCGGTGCGCGGTCACCGTGACCTCGCCCAGAGTGATCGTCTGGCCGTCCGTCACCGTCTCGACGCCGGCCACTTTGGGATAGGGGTATTTGTCGTCTTTGGCATATTGCGGATCCGCCTCGGTCGGATGGCCCTGCCCCAGCGCCATGGCCGCCTCGGCGCCGGCCAATACCCGCGCTCCGCTGTCGCGTTTGAGGGCCGCGATCCCGCCGACATGGTCGAAATGCTCGTGCGACACCAGGATCAGCTTCACCTCGCGCACATCGTGGCCCAGCGCCTTGATGTTGTCTTCGATCAGCGGGACCGATTGCGGCAGGTCGCCATCCAGCAGGATCAGGCCTTCCTTCGTCACGATCAGCACCGATGCCAATCCCGCCACCCCGACATAATAGGAATTGCCGTAGAGCGGGACCGGCGGTTCGGGCTGGTTCCAGATGGCGCAATCCCGGCAGTCGAGGGACGCGGTGAGCGGGTCGGCGGCGGCCGAACCGGTGATGGCGGTGGCGGCAACCAAGGCCGCGGTGAAAATGTTGTTCTTCATGACCCCAAAATCGCGCCTCGGCGCCCCGTGTTCAAACGAGATTGGCTCTGGCAGGCCATGAGGAAAACTTGTGATACTATGATCCTCCGTGAGAAGGGGGAGCTCATGCAGTCTGGCAGCATCGCGGCCGAGATCGAGCGGCTGAACTGGTCGCTGGAAGCCGTCACCAACGTGACGAGGGTTCTTGTCCGCGCCAAGACCGAGCATGAAGTCTTCCTGGCCGCCTGCGAGGCGGCGACCCGCCAGAATTTCTACGACGTGGCCTGGATCGGCCTGCCGCGCCAGGATGAGAGGCGGTCGGTGGTGATCGGCGCGCGGTCGGGGGAACTGGCCAACCATCTCGAGGGATTGGACATACGCTGGGCGGATGTGCCGCAAGGCCGCGGCCCGACCGGCACGGCGATCCGTACCGGCCAGCTGCAGATCTGCAACGACAACGCCTCCAATCCCAGCCCCCAGCCGTGGCACGACTGGATGCGCCGGTTCGAGCTGCGCTCCAGCCTCTCCTTGCCGATCCGCCTGCCCAGCGGCTTGGTGATCGCCTCGATGACCGTCTATTCCCGCCATCAGAACGCTTTCGGAGAGCACGAGGCGGATTTGTTCCGGCGTTTGGGCGACGATATCGGTTATGGCATCGACATGCTGCGCACCCGCGCCGCCTATGGCGATGCGCGGGCGCAGGCCGAGCAACAGGAGCGCCGCATCCAGATGCTGACCGCGGCGCTCCGCACCGGGGTCGAGGGAATGGCCATCGCCGACCGCGAAGGCCGCATCTTCTCGGTCAATCCGGCCTTTACCCGCATCACCGGCCACGAGGCCGCCGACATCGTCGGCCAGCATCCCGGCATGCTGGTGGCCGGTCACGCCGAGGAGCGCAGCTTTTCCGAGATCTGGCACACCGTCGACGACACAGGCACCTGGCAGGGCGAGATACGGTGCCGGCGCAAGTCCGGCGGCCCCTTCCCGGCCCTGCTGGGCCTGACCGCCGTGCGCGACGGCGCAGGCGCCATTACCCACTATGTCGCCACCCTGCTCGATCTGTCGCCCCTCAAGGCCGCCGAGGAGGCCGCCCGCGACGAACGGCTCTTCTCGGACTCGATGATGGAGAGCACCCCCGGCGTCATCTATTTTTACGACCGCGACGGCCATTTCGAGCGCTGGAACCATAATTTCTCGGAGGTGTCGGGCTATAGCGACGACGAGATCGCGGCCATGCATCCCCTCGACTTCTTCCACGCCGAGGACAAGACCCTGCTGAAGAGCCGTATCGACGAAGTGTTCGAGACAGGCGAATCCTGGGTCGAGGCCCCGTTCCTGACCAAGGACGGGCGCACCATCCCCTATCTGTTCACCGGGCGCAGGGTGGTGATCCGCAACCGCGATTATCTGGTCGGGGTCGGCATTGACGTTTCCGACTGTAAAGAACTGCCGACCCTGCACCCGACCGACGGCCTATAGATAGGCGGCCAGTTCGGCGCCTCGCCAGAAGGCGCTGCGAAAGATCTGCTCGCTCTCCACCACATAATCCCACCACGTCCTCGCCTCGGCCAAAGGCAGTTCGAGAATCGAGACGTGGCGCGGCTGGGTGTCGCCCTTGAGCTTGCCGGACAGGCGATTCATCAGGCGGATGCGCTCGCGCTCGCCGATATAGGTCGCGTTGAACGCCACCTGCGTTTGCAGGCTTTGCAGGTCGACATTGCTGAGCGGCGGCCCGCCCAGCCAGTTATCCGGTTGAGGCCGGACTGCAGCAATACGGTCTATCTCGTTGTTTTCAGATGGAATTTCACTCAAAACGACATCGCGGACATAGGCGCCGTCGACAGTCTGTGTGCTGGCCTTGAAGCCATATTGATAGAGATAGAGCGCCTGTTCGGCGGTGGCGGCGGTGATCGGCTGATAAGTGATCCACGCCTTGCTTTCATGGGCGCCGATTTTCTTGCCGGTCAGCTTCAGGGCCGCCTCGTTCATATAGACATATTCGCGGCCGTCCTCGAAATTATAGGCGTTGAACACTACGCCGGTCTTGGTACCGTTCAGCGAATCGGCGATGCCGCTGTAGAAATTGGCGGGAAAAGCCGGCACCAGCGAGCGGGCCGGCATCACATTGTACAGTTCCCGGAACAGCGAGAAATTCTTCGGATCGGTCCAGGCGCGGTGCCAGCTGCGGCCGATATTGGCCAGCACGTCCATCGGGAATTCACTGGTCGAGGGGCGGATCACCTGGCTGTCGGCCGAAAGCTGCTTATAGATCAGATTGGCGTCGAGCCAGCTGCCGAAAGGCTGGGTCTGCTGGAGAGACTCCTCGAAGAACACCTGGATGTTCTCGCCCTGCAGCCATTTCGCGACGTGCAGGATCTGGCCAGAGGTGCAGGTCACCATCTGGGGCAGCTTGCCGCTGCGGCGCAGCGCTTCGAGAAAGCCGGCGCCATGCGCGTTGTTGCCGGCCAGGCCGCCCAGCGCGATGGCCGAGCGGGTGCGCAGGCTCGCCTTGGGAATCTCTCCAGCCGCGGGAACCGCGCGGAAAGCGGCGGCATCCTCGGGAAGCTGCTTGGAATCGGCGTCCGCGCCGGTTTCTCGCGCCACCTTGCCGTGGCGCGAGGTGAAACGGCTGACCTCAGGTACCTCCAGATAATCCATGATGGGCATCCTCGTTCTTTTTGAGTGATGCCAACGACTCCCGCGCGCGGCGCACGAACAACGCCGCTCCCATTCGCCCGGCGGCGGCAAGCGCCTCCTCCAGGCAGGCCTGGGCCTCGTCGAGCCGCCCCTCGGCCTGCAGGCACTCCCCCAGCACCTGCAGAACCAACGGCTCGAAGAACAATTCACCCGTCCGGCGCACCGCCTCCAGCGCGCCCCGCATCTCGGTCACCGCCGCCTCGCCTTCGCCTTGGGCGCGCAGGACTTCGGCCAGCATGGTCGCGAACAGCGGCAGCCCGATCACCCCGCCGGCATCGGCGTAACTGCCCATCATCTGGCGGATTACTGCCGCGTCACGCCGCTCTCCCCAGGCGGTGACGATGCGGAAGATGAAGGCGAACACGGCGACATTGGCCTTGCTGCAAAAGGCATAGCCGACATCGGCAAGGTCCAGCGCGCCCTCGACGTCGCCGAAATAGAACCGGGCATAGCAGCAATAGGCGTAGGACTGGCCGATCGACAAGGCATGGTTCAGCGTGTGCGCCTCGGACAAGGCGGCGTCGGCGCGCTCATAGGCCGCGTCCTGCTTGTCCTCGAAGCACTCCATCCCGGCCAGATAGAGCTGGGAGATCACATGGATGTCGCCGCCATAGCGGAAGGCCAGCGGCTGATGCAGCTCGGGCTCATAATCGCGCACGGCCTGATCCAGATAGGCGCGCCCGGCGGTAAAATCGCCCTTGTGCACCGCCAGCACCCCCAGCATGCGGTTGGCGAGGCAGCGATAGCCCACGTCGCCGGCGCGGTTCGCCATGTCGAGCACCCGATGGGCGGGGCCGGCGGCGAGATCGAAGCGCGAGGTCAGGATATAGCCGCCGAAGATCCCCCACAGCACGTCATAGCGCTGGCGCTCGTCGCCGACCTGTTCAAGCAGGCGCTGGGCCACGGCGAAGGCCTCGCCGGTCTCATGGGCGGCGGGGCCGTGAATGACGAAGCTGGCTTGGCCCAGCGACAGATTGAGCCTGAATTCCCAATTGGTACGCTCGGGCCCTTCAGGCAGCTTGGGCAGCAGCGCGATGCCGTCGGCCAGGTGGCGGGCGGCCTCGACATTGGCCGAACGCTGCATCAGCCGAACGCCGGCCTGATGGAAATAGTCGATCGCCGGCAGCCATTCGCCGGCTTCCATCAGGTGATGCGCCATGACCTGGGGCGCCGCGGTCACGATGTCGGGGAACAGCGTCAGCAGGGTGTCCGAAACGCGCTTATGCAGCTTCTGGCGCTTGCTGCGCAGCAGGCTGGCATAGGCGGCGTCCTGCATCAGGGCATGCTTGAAGATGAACTCCGCGTCGGGAACGATGCCTTGGCCGAGAATGATCTCGGACGAGGATAGCTGCTGCAGCGACCCGCGCAGGAGACGCTCGGAGATGTCGGACACCGCCGAGATCATGCGATAGGAGAATTCCCCGCCGATCACCGAGCCGATCTGCGCCACTTCCTTGAGCGCCGGCCAGCGGTCCAGGCGTTCCATCAGCGAATCCTGCAGGGTCTCGGGCACCGACAAGGAGGCCAGCGAACCGGTCAGCACGAATTCGCCCTGTTCCTCGCGCAGCAGGCCGGATTCCATCACCAGCTTGGTCAGCTCCTCGACGAACAACGGATTGCCGTCCGCCTTGCGGATGATCATTTCCTCGACTTCGGTCGGCAATTCGCGATAGCCGGTGACGCCGCCGATCATCGCCTTGGCATCGCTCGGTCCCAGGCGGCCCGAGCGCAGCACGGTGACGAGATCCGGGTCCCACGGCGGCTCGAAATCCGGCCGCGCCGTCATCACCAGCAGCACCGGCCAGCGCGCCAGGGCGGCGATCAGCTGCGACAGGGCGTCGAGCGAGCTGGGATCGATCCAATGCACGTCCTCGAACATCAGCAGCGCCGGCTGCGTGCCGACGCGGCCGCCGATATGGCGCATCAGCGCCTCGATGGTCTGGGCCCGCTGGCGCGCCGGGGTCAGGCCGGTCAGCGACATCAGGCCGGTGGTCGGAATCGACAGCAGATGCACCAGCAGCGGCAGATCCAGGGTCTGGTGCTGGCCGGTGCGCGACAGCAGGGCCATCAGCCGGTTGACCTTGGCGGCGTCGCCCTGCTGGCTGGGCAGATCGGCGGCCAGGGCCAGCTGCTCGGCGAAGGGGTGCAGCGGCGTGTTGGCGTGGCGCGGCGAACATTGCCAGCGCAGTTCGGCGTGCGGCACGTCGCGCAGGCGCTGGCGCAGCGCCTCGACCAGGCGCGACTTGCCGATGCCCGCCTCGCCGCTCAGCAGCACGGCGCGGCCGCCCTGCTCCTGCGTTTGGCGCCACAGCTTGTCGAGTGCGTTATTCTCGTCGCGCCGCCCGACCAGCGGCGCCAGGTCGGGCGAGCGCACCGCGGCGAAGCGGCTGGCAACCTTGCTTTCGGCGACCACCCGCCAGACATGCACCGGCTCGGGGATGCCCTTCAGCCGGACCTCGCCCATATCCGCGTAATCGAACAGGCCGCCGACATGCTTCCTGGTCGCCTCGCTGATCAGAACCTGCTGCGGTTCGGCCAGCGAATGGATGCGGGCGGCGAGATTGGGCGTCTGGCCGCTGGCGGCATGCAATTGCGCCAGGCTGCCCTGTCCGACCACGTCGCCCACCACGGCCGCGCCCGTGGTGATGCCGATGCGGACCTGCAGCGGCGTGTTCTCGCGCAGGCCCTTGACCGCCTCGACGATGTCCAGGGCGGCATGGACGGCGCGCTCGGCGGCGTCCTCGCGGGCTTTAGGATAGCCGAAATAGACCATGATGCCGTCGCCGAGATATTGCGCGACGAACCCGTCATAGGCCGCCACCACGCTGGTACAGGCCTGCTGGTAATGGCGCAAAAGCTCGCGCAGATCCTCGGCATCCAGGCGCGAGGACAGCTCGGTCGAACCGACCAGATCGCAGAACATCACGGTCAGCAGACGCCGCTCGGCCTCATGGCGGGATGCTTCGACGGCAGATGAGCCGGTCTTTTTTAGCTGTTCTATCGCCTTGATAATTTTCTTGCGATGGCCAAGAACGATTCCCAGCCCGGCAAGATCGGCGTCGGTCAGGTCGAAGAGAACGTCACCGTCGACGGCATTGTCGGAGAACAATTGGGCATATTGGCCCAATCCGATCTCCGCCAGCCAACTCGACACGTCCTCCATGGACCCCCACCTGGTACTGAAAATATGACTTGTGTAACTTTAGAAGAAAGCAACCGCGCGTGGCAAGGGAGCGGGCGTCACTTCGCCGCACCAATGTTGAAAAGATCGCGCTCGCCCATCTGCGCGCTGTGCTGGCGCTCCATCTCATGGGCGAAGCGCTTCAGCGCATAGGCCTCGCTGACATAGCCGATCACGCGGGAATCGTCGGTGGCGGCCAGCACCGGCAGGGCTTCGGCCTCGCTTTCCTCGAAGCGGGTCAGGGCGGTGCGCACATCCATGTCGGGCAGCAGGAAATGGCAGCGATTGTTGGACAGATCGCCGGCCACCAGCACGGTCGCCGCGTCGTCCAGTTCCGGATCGTGGATGGCGCTGACGTCGATCGAGCCGACATAGCGGCCGCCCTCATCCACCGCGAACACAGCGCTGCGGCTGCCCAGCGGCACCAGGTCGCGCATCTGCATCAGCGGCGTCGCCCGCCCGATCAGGGTGACGTCGGCGCGCAGGATCTTGTTGACCTTGAGATCGGCCAGCCAGCCGACGTCGTAGGCGCCCCTGATCGGCTTGCCGCGCTGCTGGAAACGCCAGGTGGCGAAGGAATAGCCGAAGCGGAAGCGGGTGATGGTGTTGGCGGTGACCACGCCGGCCAGCACCGCCAGGGCGACGTTGAAATCGCCGGTCACTTCCAGCACCAGCAGCACCATGGTCACCGGGGCGCCGACGATCGACGATGCCACCGCGCCCATCCCGACCAGGGTGAAGACGGTATATTGCCCGGCCAGCCAGGGGCCGAATAACCCGAACAGGCGCGAGACGCCGTCGCCGTAGAGACAGCCCAGGAACAACGACGTGCTGAACAGGCCGCCGCGGAAGCCCGCGCCCAGTGACAGGGCCGAGGCGGCGATCTTGGCGACCAGCAGCACCAGCAGCAGGGCGATCGGCGGGGTCGCGTCGAACAGCCATTGAATGGCGCCGTGGCCGCTGCCGAGCACCTGAGGGAACGGCAGCGCCACCGCGGACAGCAGGACGCCGCCGATGGCCGGGCGCAGCCAGTCCGGCGTCGGCAGGCGGCGCATCTGCGTCTCGATCCAGGTGGCCGAACGCATGGTGGCGATGCCGACGCCCGCAGCACCGATGCCCAGCACCGCGAATAGCGGATATTGCCATTCGCGGAACGACATGGATGGCGCGTCGACCAGGAAGATCGGCGCCACGCCCACCGTGCCGCGCATCACCATGGTGGCGGCCAGCGAGGCCATCGCCACCTGGGCCAGGGCGGCCGGGGCATAATTGCCGAGGATCAGCTCGAAGGCGTAGAAAGCGCCCGCCAGCGGCGCGTTGAAGGCGGCGGCAATGGCGGCCGCCGCGCCAGACGCCACAAAAACACGCAAATCAGCGCGGCGCAGGCGCAGCTTCTGCCCCGCCACCGACATCAGCCCGGCGCCGATCTGGGTAAAGGCGGCTTCGAGTCCAACAGCCGCGCCGACGCCGTTCGAGATCAGCGTCGCCGCCGCCAGCCGGCAGGAATCGAGGAAGGACATGCGCCCACCATAGAGCGCGTTGGCTTCGACCGGATCGACGATCTCGGTCTGGCGGAACCGACGCAGCAGCACGGTCAGCAAGCCAAGGCCCAGGCCGCCCGCCGCCGGCACGATGGCGATGTGCAGCCAGGACAGGTTGGTGGCGGCGCTCAGCGAGGTTTCCAGCGGAATCCCATAGATCAGCCAATGCAGCGAAGCCACCGCTTCGTGCATCGTCACCACCGCGAAACCGACCAGGGCGCCCAGCGGCGCGCACAAGCCGATCAGGATCGGCTCGTTGTCGCGGAGCGACCGGCGTACCGGCTGGCTCCACCGCGACCAGAGGCGCAGGGCGGTTTCCCTGACCCGTTCCATGAAATCTCCTTTTCTTCCGCGTAGATATACCCCCCGGACCACTTGCCAGCAAGGCGCCCTTGGGTGATCATTCGCGGGTTCTCAAATAAGGATTTCCATGTCTTCCTCGATGGACCGCCTGCTCCGCATCATGGCCCGCCTGCGCAACCCGGAGGGCGGCTGTCCGTGGGACCTGGAACAGAGTTTCGCGACCATCGCGCCGCATACGCTGGAAGAGGCCTATGAGGTGGTCGAGGCCATCGAGACGAACGACAAGCCGGCCTTGAAGGACGAGCTGGGCGACCTGCTGTTCCAAGTGGTGTTCTACGCCCAGATGGCCAGCGAGGAAGGCTCGTTCGATTTCGAGGACGTGGCCGAAGCCATCTGCGACAAGATGGAGCGCCGCCATCCGCACGTGTTCGGCACCGCCGCGATGACGGATCCCGAGAATCACATCAAGCTGTGGGAAGAGCAGAAAGCCGCCGAACGCGCCGAAAAGGCCGCGACCGGCGTGCTGGACGGGGTGTCGGTCGCCCTGCCCGCCTTGCCCCGCGCGGTCAAACTGCAAAAGCGCGTCGCCCGCGTCGGCTTCGACTGGCCCGACGTCGAGCATGTGTTCGACAAGCTGACCGAGGAAATCGGTGAGTTGCGCGCCGAACTGGTCGAGCATCCCGATCAGGGCCGCATCGCCGAGGAAATGGGCGACATCCTGTTCGTCGTCGCCAATCTGGCCCGCAAGCTGGGGGTCGATCCCGAGACGGCGCTGCGCGGCTGCAACCAGAAATTCGAGCGGCGCTTCCGCCATATCGAAACCGGCCTCGCCGCCGAAGGGCGCAGGCCGGAACAGGCCAGCCTCGACGAGATGGAAGCTTTGTGGGTCGAAGCCAAACAGCGGGAGAAGGCTCATCATGGCTAAACGCGCCTGGATCGCGCTTGCCGCCGTGGCGGCGATAGTGGCTGCCTGCTACCTGCCCGACAAATTCAAGGCCGAGGTGCGGGTCAACGACAATGGCGATTACGCCTTGTCCTATTACGGCGACCTGATCTGGGCGCCCTTGTTCCGCGACATTCAGCGCGGCAACGTGCCGGCCGACAAGATCCCTGAAAAGATCGAGGAGATCCGCAAGGACCTGGCGCGCGACCCCGCTTTCAAGACCGTCGAATCGCTGGGCCAGGGGCGTTTCCACGTCGTCTATCAGCGCGAGGGCCATCTGCAGGCGACCGATCTGGTCACCTTCGTGCGCCGCAATGCCATCATCCTGCAGCTTCACGCTACTCCGGACGGCAAGGTGTCGCTGGACGGCGCCCCGATCAAGCCGACCGAGGCGAACGAGGCGACGGCAATGGGACTGACGATTTCGGGCGAGTTCCGGCTCGTCACCAATGCGCAAGTTCTCAGCCACAATGCCACGAAAACCACCTTGTATCAGGGCTATCCCGTCTATATCTGGACGATTGAGAACGCGTTCTCCCCCTTCCCCCATCTGGTCATGCAGCGTTCCGGCGCGTGGCCTAAAGACAAAAAGGCAGACAAGCAGCCATGACCGATCTTTCCAAGGCCACCATCCTGATCACCGGCGCGACCGCCGGGTTCGGCGCCGCCGCCGCGCGCCGCTTCGCCAAGGATGGCGCCAAACTGGTGCTGGCCGGCCGCCGCAAGGAGCGCCTGGACGAGCTCAAGGCCGAACTGAAGGTGCCGGTACATACCCTGGTGCTCGACGTGCGCGAGCGCGCCGCGGTGGAAAAGGCCATTGCCGGCCTGCCCGAGGAATTCGCCGCGATCGACCTGCTGGTCAACAATGCCGGTCTGGCCCAAGGCCTCGACCCCGCCTACAAAGCCAGCCTCGAGGATTGGGAGACCATGATCGACACCAACATCAAAGGCATGATGTATGTCGCCCGCGCGGTGCTGCCGGGCATGGTCGAAAGGAAGCGCGGCCACATCATCAATCTCGGCTCGGTCGCCGCCACCTATCCCTATCCGGGCGGCTCGGTCTATGGCGGCACCAAGGCCTTCGTCCATCAGTTCTCGCTCAATCTGCGCAACGATCTGGGCGGCTCCAACGTCCGGGTGAGTTGTCTCGAACCCGGCATGTGCGACACCGAATTCTCGACGGTTCGCTTCAAGGGCGACAAGAGCAAGGCCGACGCCGTCTATCAGGGCATGAAGCCGCTTTCGGCCGAGGACATCGCCGACCAGATCCATTGGATCGCCTGCGTTCCCGCGCACGTCAACATCAACACTCTGGAAATCATGCCGGTCGCGCAGAGCTGGAACGGCTTCGCGGTTCACCGCGAGTAATCCTGCACGCCTCCTTAGCTAATTTGGCCGAAATGGGTTAAGTTAGCTAACGGAGGCTTTCATGAAGCAGGTCACCGTTCACGCGGCCAAAACCAATCTTTCCAAACTGATCGACGCCGCCATGGCGGGCGAAGAGATCGTCATCGCCAAGGGCAGCAAGCCGGTGGTGAAGCTGGTCGCCCTGCCGCAGGGCAAATTCAAGCTCGGCCTGCTGGAAGGCCAGCTGGGAGACGGGCCGGACTTCCTGGCACCGACGCCGGAGTCCGAAGCCTGGGTGTGGGAGAAGGAGGAGTGAAAGCGATCCTCCTCGACACCCACATCTGGGCCTGGACGCTCGACAGCCAGTGGAACCTGTCGCCCGCCGCGATGGATGCGATCGAGCGGGCCGAAACCATCTTCGTCAGCCCGGTCTCCTTCCTCGAAATCGGACAACGCGTGAAGGCCGGCCAATGGCCTGAGATGGTGCCCTATGTCCATCAATTGTCGGCGCTGCTCGAAGGACAAGGCGGCACCGTCGCCGCACTCGAGCCCAGCATCTGCGTCGATGCGGCGATGATGGATTGGGACCACCGCAACCCCTTCGACCGCCTGCTGGCCGCCACCGCCCGCTATTACGCCCTGCCCATCGTGTCCGCCGACACCGTGTTCGACGGCAGGGTCCCGAGGATCTGGTAGAACGACGATGACTGCCCTCTCCTCGCTTGAAACCCCTGTTCTCTTGCTCGACGAAGCGCAGATGCGCCGCAACATCGCGCGGATGCAGGCCCTGATGGACAAGTTGGGCGTCGTCCTGCGCCCGCACGCCAAGACCAGCAAATGCGTCGAAGTGGTCGAGCAGCAGATCGCCGCCGGCGCGCGCGGCATCACCGTTTCCACCTTGAAGGAAGCCGAGGAGTTCTTCGCCGGCGGCGTCGACGACATCCTCTATGCGGTGGCGATCGTGCCGGCCAAGCTCGACCACGCGCTGGCGCTGATCCGCAAGGGCTGCAAATTGCGCGTCATCACCGAATCGGTCGAGGGCGCCCGCGCCATTTCCGAGCATGGCCGCAAGCATGGTCATGTCTACGACGTGCTGATCGAGATCGACACCGACGGGCACCGCTCGGGCGTAAAACCGGCCGATCCGATGCTGATCGAAGTGGCTGGCGCGCTGACCGATGGCGCCAGACTGGCCGGAGTGATGACCCATGCCGGCGGTTCCTATGCCTGCCGCACCGCCGAGGAGCGCGAGGCCTTCGCCGAACAGGAGCGCTCGCGCTGCGTCGCCGCCGCCGAAGCGCTGCGCAAGGCCGGGTTCGAGTGCCCGACGGTCAGCGTCGGCTCGACCCCGACGGCGCTGGCGGCCAGGCATCTCGAGGGCGTCACCGAGGTGCGCGCCGGCGTCTACATCTTCTTCGACCTGGTGATCGCCGGAATCGGCAGCTGTACCAGGGACGAAATCGCCATTTCGGTGCTCGGCAGCGTGATCGGCCACCAGCGCGAGGCCGGTTGGCTCATCACCGACGCGGGCTGGATGGCGATGAGCCGCGACCGCGGCACCCAGAAGCAGCCGCACGATTACGGCTATGGCCTGGCGTGCGATGCCGATGGCCATCCCATTGCGGACCTTGCCTTTGACGAAGCAAATCAGGAACATGGCGTATTGCGCTGGACCGGCGACAAATCCGTCGACCTGGCAGAACGTTTTCCGATTGGCACCCAGTTGCGTATCCTGCCTAATCACGCTTGCGCGACAGGTGCCCAGCATGAGGGTTACGTCGTGCTGCCCGCGGAGGGCGGTGACTTGAAACGGTGGCGCCGCTTCGGCGGCTGGTGACATTCACAATCGGGAGGGGGCATGGGCGAACTGGCCAGGGCGCGCGACGAACGCCGCAAACACCCCAGACTTCCGGGACGGGACCTGGTTGCCGAGATCCGCGGCAAGCAATATCCCGTGCTCGACATCTCGTTCGGCGGCATCAAGGTGAACGGCAAGTTCACGGTGCCGGGCGGATTGGTGGATGTTTCCATCTGGCCTGTCGAAGACGATAAGCCGATCGTCGAGGAAAAGGCTGAAGCGAGAGCGCGCGTCGAGCGGGTCGAGGGCGAACTGACCGCCGTGCGCTTCAACATCCTGACCGACGCGCTGACCAAGCTGATCACGCGTCATATGGGCGATTAAGCCCCGAGAAGGTCCTTCAACATCTCCCAGCTTTCCTGGTCGGGAGCCATCAGCAGGCTGTTGCCGGGCTGCGGCACCGGCCGATAGGGCTCGCCGTCCAGGGTCGCGGCCTTGCCTCCCGCCTCGGTGACCATCAAGGTGCCGGCGGCGTGGTCCCAGGGATGCAGGCGGCGATAGCAGGAGAAATCCAGCGTTCCTTCCAGCAGCGCCAGATATTCGTGCGCCGCGCTGCCGAGCTGGCGGGGTTGCATGCCCCGTTGCTCCAGCTTGGGGTGGTCGCGCCGGGCGACGCTGCCGGTTCGGACTTTCCTGGGCATGAACAAGCGGCGTTCCCCCGCCCGCCAGGTGCCGCCGCCTTTGACGGCATAGGTCGTCTGGGCGGTCAGCGGGTCGTAGATCCAGCCTTGCACCGTCTGTTGGCCCGATACCAAGGCGACGATCACCGCGAAATTCGGGCTGCCGCGCACGAAATTGCCGGTGCCGTCGATCGGATCGATCACCCACACCGGCCGCTCGCCCGACAGGCAGGCCAACAACCCCGGATCGGCGGCGACGCATTCCTCGCCCATCACCAGCGAGCCGTCGAGCAGCGGCGGCAAGGCTTCGATCAGGCGCTGTTCGGCCTGGCGGTCGGCGATCGTCACCAGATCGCCCGGGTTTTTCTCCTGGATCTCGCTGCTGTCGAGATGGAGAAAGCGCGGCAAAATGACTTCGGCCGCGACTCGCGCGACGATGTTGGCGACTTTGCTGGGATCAACTAGAGACATGGAGAGCATAACGAGGCTACATTACAGAAATTTCGAGGCGGTGGGGGACCCCTTGGACGAACAAGTTTTTCATGAAAAGCTGAAGAAGATTCGCTGGTGCACCAACCGCGAAGACCTACATCAGACAGCTCGAAGCACACTCCAACTGCTGTTACGCCGGCCCGGCGACCAGAAATTGCTCAACTCGCTACTCGGCCAGCTGGACGGAATCATCCGCAGCCTGCCGTCGGGCGGCGAAAGGCAGACCGGACAGATCCGCCAGGCCGCCGTGCGCTGCGTCGTGCTGCTGCAATCGGCGAAGAAAGGCCGACTGACCCGCGCCCAACAGGACGACAAGGACGAACGCTGGCGCCATCGCCGGGTTCAGATCCTGGTCGCGGCGGCCGTCGCCGTCGCGGCCCTGTATCTAGTCCTATTGCCGCATCAGTACAAGTTCCTGAAATCGCCCCAGTCCGTCGGCGAGGCGATGCAGGACGTCATGAAAACCAGTCGGCTCGGCCTTACCAAGCGCGACAACATCACCGTGCGCGCCACCCACGAGCACACCATCGTCACCGCCGAGCGCCTGACGCCCGAGGATTGCATCGCCGCGGCGAAGGAAATCCAGAAGATGGGCGACCTGACCATCAACGACACTGCCGTCGGCAAGCCCAACGACACCAAGTTCAACAGCCTCTGTCATCAGATGGGCGATGCGACGCTGACGGTCACCGTCAATCAATATCGGAAGTAACGCGGCTTCTCCACGACTCGACCCAGGCGGGAAGATGCAAGGCGGGCATCGGCTTGGCGATATAGTAACCCTGCGCCAGGCCGCAGGCCGTCTTTCGCAGGAACTGCCAGTCTTCCTGGGTCTCCACGCCTTCGGCGACAACCTCCATCTTGAGTTCGCGGGCGATGCGGCAACTGGCGTCGTAGATCACCCGCTTGGTGTCGTTGTTCCAGGCGCCGTGGACGAAGCCCCGGTCGATCTTCAGTTCGTCGAAAGGCAGATCCCGCAGCTGGGTCAGCGAAGAATGCCCGGTGCCGAAATCGTCGATCGAGATATGGAACCGCTTCATCCTGAGGCGCGCCAGGATCTCCAGCGGCGCGCGCAGATCCTTGATCAACCGGCTTTCCGTCACCTCCAGCACGACGTCGCGCGGCGTCAGGCCCGCCTGGGCCGTCTCGCGTGAAATGAAATCGGCAAACCCGACGGAGACCAGATTATCCGTCGACAGATTGACCGCCACCTTGAGCGGCAGGCCGGAATCCCGCCACAAACGCCCCTGCCCCAGCGCCTTGGTCACGATCTGGCGGGTCAGGGTGTCGATCAGGCCGCTCTCCTCGGCGACGCCGATGAACTGGTCGGGCATTATCAGCCCGTCATGGGGATGCTGCCAGCGGGCCAGGGCCTCGACCCCGACCACCTCGCCCGACGCCACCACGACCTTCGGCTGGTAGTGGAGAAAGATCTGGTCGTGGACCAACGCCGCCTCGAGTTCGGCAGCGTCATAGACTTTACGCGGGCCCTTTCCCCTTTGCCGGCCGTCGGCGCGCCAGCCCTTCAGCAGCGTCGTGAGCTCAGCGGGCTGCACCGGCTTGCGCAGATGCCCGAGCATGGCGATGCCGTGCGCGCGCACCAGCGCCTCGGCGGATTGCAGCATTCTTTCATCCTCGCCGCTGACCAGGACGACGCTGCCGGCGAAATCGAGGTCGACCAGATTGCGAATGAAGGCTAGGCCGTCCATCTCGGGCATGTTGAGATCGCACAATATGACGTCCGGCGATCCTTCGGGCTGGCGGATGTCCTCGAGCGCACGAACCCCGCTATCGCATCCCCCGACTTGAGAGAACCCCATGTTGGTCAAGGTCCGGACAATCAGCTTCAGCATGAAGGGCTCGTCGTCCAAGACCAGAATCCGGGGCTGGGCCTCGCTTTCCGCCTGAGTTTGCCCCGATCCGTTCATGGCTACTCTCCAAAATCCCCGACCAGCAGGCGGATAGATTCATGGCTTGCCAGCATGACGTCGTTCAGTCGGTGCAGCATGGAATCGTTGAGCACGGTGCCCCGCGCCAACAACAGCCGCCCGATCTCGTTATAGATGTTTTCGGCCAACACCTGCCCCGCCGAAATCTCGTCGAGCGCCAGGGTGCGCGGGTTCTTGACCACACGGCTATGCTCGGAATTCGCCGACTCGGCGCGGATCTGGTCGAGACTCTCGGTGACCGTCTGGCGATCTGTCTGCCGCATCGCGGACAGAAGGACCCATGGGGGAATTCTCCGCCCGTCGCCCAGGACATCGTCCGGCAAATCGACTGCGGCAGCCTTCTCATAAACGTCCGGAGCCTTCAGCGGCTGAGGCTTGGTAAAGACGGCGGAGATCACCTTGATCAGATGTTCCGAGGAAACCGGCTTGACCAGATAGCCGCTGACGTCGAGCGCCATCGCCGCTTTCACCACCCGCTCGTCGCCATAGCCGGTCATCATGATGAAGCGGATGTCGCGCGGCGCATAATCGATCCGTTCGGTGCGGATCATCCGCAAAAGCTCCAGTCCGTTGACCGGCTCCATGTTCCAGTCGCACAAGATGCAATCGATCTCGCCCAGCGCGCTGGACAGCATATTGATGGCGCCGGCGCCATGGCTGGCGTGCCGGACGCTGCCGGCATGGCGTTGCAGCAGGACGCCCTGGATCAGGTTTCGCAGAAACCTTTTGTCGTCGACGACGAGAAAATGATGCTGCGAGAAATCGATGTCGGTCATGGCACCTCCGTTCGCGCTTCGACGTAAGTCCTCACTCGTTCCATCTCGGCCTCGATGCCGGACAGCATCGCCTCGAGACCGTCCATTTCCCCGGCCTTCATCCGGTTTTCCAGCGCCGCCAGGCGCTCGGCGAGAATGGTCGCCCCGGCGCTGCGGGCCTCGCCGCAGGCGCCGTGGCAGGCGCTGGCTATCCCACGCATGTCGCCCTTCTCCGCCGCCTGGCGCAGTTCGATCATGGATTCGGCCGTCGCCGCGAGATATTCGGCCAGCATCTGATCGAGGACGCCGCGATCCGAAGTGCCGCAAATGGCGGCGAGCCGACTGAGATCGATGGCCGGACCGGGCCCTAAATAGGCTTCCATGGCGTCGATCTCGGCCTCGAAGCGCCGCATCAACCCGGCGACCGCCGAGCCCCGTCGGGTCCGGCCGGCCTGCTCGATCTGCCGGCATATGGTGCTGAGCGCCTTGGCGCCGACCGCCTCGGCCGAAGAAGCCAATTTATGGGCAGCCTCGGCGCAACCGGCCATGTCGGTCAGGCGATAGGCGGTGCGCAGGCTGGCGGCGATGGCGGTCGTGCTCTTGTGATAATCGGCGAGAAAATCCCGCAGGATGTCGGGGTCGTCGCCTACCAGTCCGGCGAGCACCGTCATGTCGAATGGCGCCTTGCCCGGTTCGACGGCGCTGACCGCCGGTTCCCGGGACAGGGGCGCCGCCTCGCCGTTCGACGGATCGGGCGGCAGCCATTTCTCGACCATCGCTTGAAGCTCGGAGAGCTGGGCCGGCTTGATCAGATGGTCGTCGATGCCGACCGAACGGCACCGGTAGATCTCGTTGCGCTGGGCGTTGGCGGTCAGCGCGATGATCGGCATATGGCTGCCATTCTGCTCTTGGCTTCGGATCTCGCGGGCAAGCTGATAGCCGTCCATTTCGGGCATGTGGAGATCGGTGAGCAAAAGCGCGTAGGGGCAGTTGGACCATCGTTCCAGCGCCAGCGCACCGTTATCGACGATGTCGGCGGCATAGCCGAGCAGGGCCATCTGGCGCTGGATCACCTTCTGGTTGGTTTCGTTGTCCTCGGCGACGAGGATCAGCCTTCCGCTTTGCAAGGCCTCATCGCGCGAGACGATACGGAACGCGGATTCCTGCCGTCCGTGCGTCGTCGCGCCACCCTCCTCGTCCTCGTCGCGCCCGGCGGCGATCGCCACCGCCTTGTAGAGCATCGCCCTGGTCATGACATTGCCGTCGATGCGGACGGTGCCGTCCTTCTCGAGCCTGGCGTGGCGCCGGGTGCCGCGGCCGATGACGACGACCGCGTCCAGCAGGCCGATCGAGCTGTCGAGGCTGGTGAAATCGGGATTCGGTCCCGCGGCGACGTCGAAGACCCAGATCCGCGCGGCGCCGTCGGCGAGCGGCAACAACTCCGAGATCCCCTCCGTCGCCTCGATCCGCTCCACTTTCGCGCCGCCGGCGGCGAGGTAGACCGCCATATCCGGCGCCAGCGAGTCGGGCGGGCCGATCACCAAGCAATTCAACCCTTCGATATGAGTGGATTGACCCGGTGAGTCGCTTTCCGCCGGCACCTCGAAGGGCAGCCGCAAGGTGAATCTCGCGCCCTCTCCCAACGCGCTCTGCACCTCGATCCTGCCGCCCATCCGTTCGGCCAGATTGAGCGAAATGGCGAGGCCGAGGCCGGTGCCGCCGAAGCGGCGGGTGGTCGAGGCATCGGCCTGAGTGAACGGCGTGAACAGTTTCTGCTGGGTCTGCTCGTCCATGCCGATGCCGTTGTCCGTCACATGGATCGCCACCTCCACCCGGCCCGGCTGCCACTCGACCAACTCGGCGCGGATCGAGACTTGGCCCTCGTGCCCGCCGCCGCTCGAGAACTTCACCGCATTGTTGGCCAGGTTGATGATGATCTGCCGCAGCCGCAGCGGATCGCCGAATACCTGCTCCGGCAGCGCCGGATCGACGAACAGGGTCAGTTCGACGTCCTTCTTGCAGGCCAGGCGGTCCATCAGCCCCGCGGCGCTCTCGACTTCGCGGGCGATCGACATCGGTTCGCTCTCGATGTCGAGCCGGCCGGCCTCGATCTTCGAGAAGTCGAGGATGTCGTCGATGATGGTCAGAAGCGCCAGCGCCGATTCGCGGATCAGATCGACCATCTCGACCTGGTATCCCTTCAGGCTGCTTTGATGCAGCACGTCGATCATGCCGATCACGCCGTTCATCGGGGTGCGGATCTCGTGGCTCATCGCCGCCAGGAAATTCGCCTTGGCCCGGTTCGCCTCGTCGGCCTCGATACGCGCCCGGCTGAGTTCCTCGTTCAGGCGGGTCAGATCGGTCGCTTTGGCCCGTTCCCGCAGATGGGCCTCCTGCAGCTCCAGATAGGCGATCTCCAATTGCTCGGTACGTTCCTTGACGCGGTTCTCCAGCTCGGCCGTCATTTCGCGCAAGGAACCGACCATGCTGCGGAACGAGCGGATCAGCGCGCCGATCTCATCCTGGCGTTCGCTTGGCTGGATCCGCTCGGACAGATCGCCCTTGGCGATTCGCACCGATGCCGCGGCGATCCGCATGATCGGTTCGGATATGGCGCGGTTGAGCCGGAGAGCGATGGGGGCCGCGATCAGCAGCGATCCGACCAGCGTCACCAGCAGCAGCAACCCATAGCGCAGCAGCCAGGCGCCGAAAGGTTCCACGCTCCTTTGCAGATAGACCGATCCCAGGACCCGGCCGCCCTCGGTCACCGGATAGGAAACGCCGAGCAGGCCCCAGCCCACCGTTTCGCCTTCCGGAAGCGCCTTGGCTGGCAGGAAGCCCTTTCCGACCCGGACGAAAGCGGCGAATTGCTCGCCCTGTGCGTCATAAACGCCGGCCGCATCGATGTCGGGGTCGGCCTTGTAGGCGACGAGATAATCCTGGGCGGCTTTGACGTCGTTGAAATCGAGCGGCGCCGCCATGGTCGAGGCCAGCATCGCAGCCCCCACATGGGCCTCACGCGAGGTTTCGGCGCGGAACGACTGATTGTCGTGAATGGTCAGCACCGTTCCCGCCAGCAATTGCGCCACCGTGCTGATGGCGAGGCTGACCAGAACCAGTTTCCAGCGCAGTGACATTGGCTTTCCGCGCATCGCCGCCTCCGCTATTGCTGGGGTGACGCCGCCAACGCCAGCCGCAGCAGTTTTGAGCTCAGTGAGAGCCCGTTCTGCGCCGCGGCCTCGGCGTCGATGGTGAAACGCACATGTTTGTCCTCGATGACGAAGCGTATGACGCTGGCGGTCTTTCCCGCCGACTGAACCTCCGTCACGGTCAGCACCCCCTCGCCGCGCACCGTGTCGAGCGCCACGCCGACCTTCTTGGAATCCTCGCCGCCGACGAACAGGATCTGGCATCCCGAGTCCCGCGCCACACTCGACAGGTGGCGCAGCACGATGTGCCGCTCGCCCACCAGCTGGTTCTGGATCGCCTGGTCCGCGTCGTCGCCGAAGGGATCGGGCCCGACGATGCAGAGCGTGATGGCGCTGTCCACGGCACGGAAAGCCGAGGCCGGCCATTCGACGTAATTGGCGAATTTCGGCAGATAGGCGGCTTTCACCACATATTCCAGCGGAACGTCCCGTCCCTGCGCCGCGCTGCCGTCGGCGGGCCCTGCCGCCAGGATGGCGGCGGCGAGAGCCAGGCCGATCCCGCAGCGCGCATTCATGTCAGAAACTCCGTTGGACAGCCAGGGTGAAGCCCCGGCCGATGCGGTCATTGCCAGTGGCCGTAAGTTCCTGGTGATGGTCACGCAGCAGATTGAAGCCGGACAGCGAGAATTTGAGCGTATCGGTAGCGGCCCAGGCCAATTGGCTGTTCAGTTCGGTATAGGCTTTGACGGCCGGATTGGGCTGCGCGCCGATGGTCCGCAGATCGGCGGTCCAGGACAGCATATCCATCAGCCGGACCACCGACTTCAGCGAGGCATGATATTTCGGGTCGTCTCCAGTCTGGCCCAATCCGAGCAATTTGCTGGCTCCCGGCCTGAAGCGCAGATCTTCGTGCTGGAATGCGGTCCCGGCGGTCAGGCGCCACCAGTCGGTGACCTTCCACCCGGCCCAGGCCTCTATGCCATAGGTTTCCCCCTCCATCCGGTTGCCGGTTTGCAGCGGAATCAGCGTCGGGCCGTATTCGATCGTGCGCAAATTATTGTAATGATTGAAAAAGCTGGACACCGAGAAAGAGAAGTCGCGGATCGGCTGCATGCGGTAGCCAAGCTCGTAGGCCGTCACGTCCTCGTTCTTGAAATTCCCGCCGGTCAGGAATTTCGTTTTGCCGATATATTCCACCACGTCCGAGTCGAACGGCGTCGGAGAGCGCACCGCGCGCGAGACCGCGGCCCACGCCACCGAGCGCTCGTCGAGCTTCCAGGACAGGCGGCCGGTCGGCAGCGGCGACACGCCGGAATAGGGATCGTCCTCGACCTTCAGCCCCGCGATGAAACTGAGAGCATCGGTGATCGAAATGGTGTCCTGGACGAAGCCGTCGCTCAGCGACAGACGCCGGCTGGACGGTATGATCAGATAGGTCGGGGTGTTGCTGATCTCGTACCAGTTGAGGCGCTCGCCGCCGCCCCACACGACGGCGTTCCAGTCTCCCAGCGCCAGGCTGTGCTGGACCTCGATATCGAAGGTCCGCACGGTGAAGGCGCCATTGCCGGGCGACGCGCGTGTCACGTCGTCATAATAGGATCGAAGCTCGATGGTCGAACCGTCGCCAAGGCGGTGCTGCCAACGCCCCAGGAAATTTTCCCCCGCAAGGAAACCGGCCGCCAGGCCGCGGGCGTCCTCGTTTTCGCGATAGAGATCGCCTTGCACCGTAACCTTGTCGTCGGCGGGCGACCAATCCAGGCGGAATCCGCCCTGCCCCGACCTCGCCCCGTCATGGGCGCTGGTGCCTTTGGCGTCCTCCAGGGCGTTGCGGCCCGATCCGCTGGCATAGACCCGATAGCTCAGATCCGGTGTGATCTTGCCGCCATATTGGAGGTTGGCATTCTCGCCGAGATTGCCGCCCGACAGCTCGACCACGCCGCCCTCGGTGTCGGCCGAGGCACGGGTGATGATGTTGACCACCCCGTTGAAGGCGTTGGCGCCCCACAGCGTCGCGCCCGGGCCGCCGATCACCTCGATCCGCTCGATATCCTGCGGCGGCACATATTGCGTATCCCAATAGACGCCGGAATAGAGCGGCGAATAGACGCTGCGCCCGTCGATCAGCACCAGGAGCTTGTTGGGAAAATTCTGTGCCGCGCCGTTGCCGGTGAAGCCGCGCGCCGTGATGTTGTAACTGTTGGCGGTTTCCTGCGACACCAGCAGGTTCGGCGCCATCCGCAGCATCTCGGGGATGGTGACCGCGCCCGAGCGGAGGATGTCGTCACGGCTGATGACATAGACCGAGGCCGCGGCGTCGCTGAGCGGTTCCACCCGTTTCGAGACGGATGTGATGTCGATCTTGGCGAGGTCGTCGATGGAGAGTTCGTTCAGATCGAACGGCGTCGCCGCCTCGTTCGCGGTTGCGCTTGCCGACCATGACAGGGCGATTACCAGCGCCCAGGCCGCAGATCGATCGATATTCATCGAGCGCTCCCCCAACGGACACCACAGAGGTGCAAAGCGGGCTACCGCATCAGAGCGGTTGGACACTCCTAGATATTTTGGAACAATTAACGTATGCCGAGTGAAATCTCAAGTAATTACAGTAATTTAGATAATTTAATCTTTTAAAAGAGACGGATACATTTCACCACGCTTTAGATCTCCGCAAGAATTGTTTCGATAATTTTGAGGTGCGACCGCCTGACATTGTTATAATTCCAATGTATCAAATCGCAGAGATGCAAAAATATGAAATACACTGCCGCCTCTCGATGGCAATTTAATGTAACTTACCGACACGGATACTCGACCATTGCGTGCATTTCGCTATGGCGAAAGGGCGCAATTAGCGGAGAACGGCCCAACGGCGTTCTATACTATTGCGCGCATTTCGATGAAGGAGGGAAACGCTAGCCGCGCAGGCGCTGCTCGAAGCGTCCGGCATCGATCGGGTCGAGACGCACCACCACATGGGCGGATTCCTCGTCGTCGGTGCGGGTGACCACGTCGCCATGCTGGTAGAGCCAGGCCATGGCGGCGCCGTCTTCATGCGGCACGGTATAGCTGCGCACCACCCGCTCGGCCGCCAGAATGTCGTCCAGGCGGTTGACCAGCACGCCGACCCCCTCGCCCGTCACCGCCGACAGGGTGATCACCTGCTTCTCGCGGCGCGCCTGGTTGAGGATTTCCTCGATCCCATGGGCGTCGAGCAGGTCGATCTTGTTCCAGGCCTCCAGCAAGCCGCGATCGACGGTCTCGGCCAGGCCGAGATCGCGCAGCACGCCTTCGACGTCTTCGCATTGCTCTTCGCTGTCGGGGTGTGCGATGTCGCGCACATGGACGATCAGATCGGCCTCCAGCACCTCTTCGAGGGTGGCGCGGAAGGCGGCGACCAGTTCGTGCGGCAGGTCGGAGACGAATCCCACCGTATCGGACAGGATCACCGGGCGGCCCGACGGCAGATGCAGCAGGCGCATGGTCGGATCCAGCGTGGCGAACAGCTGATCCTTGGCCAGCACCTCGGCCGAGGTCAGGCGGTTGAACAAGGTCGATTTGCCGGCATTGGTATAGCCGACCAGGGCTACGATCGGATAGGGCACGCGCTTCCTGGCTTTGCGGTGCAGTTCGCGCGTGCGCTTGACCTCGACCAGCTCCTTCTTGAGCTTGACGATGCGCTCGCCGATCATGCGGCGATCGGCCTCGATCTGGGTTTCGCCAGGACCGCCCAAAAAGCCGAAGCCGCCGCGTTGGCGCTCCAGGTGGGTCCAGGAGCGCACCAGGCGGGATTTCTGATAGGTCAGCGAGGCCAGCTCGACCTGCAGCGTGCCTTCACGCGTGCGGGCCCGCGCACCGAAGATCTCGAGGATCAGGCCGGTGCGGTCGATGACCTTGGCATTGAGGATTTTTTCGAGATTGCGCTGCTGGCCGGGGGACAAATGGCTGTCGACCACCACCAGGGTGATCTCGCCTTCCCTGACCACTTCGGCCAGACGGTCGACCGTGCCGCTGCCCAGCAGCGTGGCGGGACGCGGCCGCGACAAGGGCACCACCTCGGTGGCGACGATGTCGAGGTCGATGGCCTGAGCCAGGCCAACCGCTTCCGCCAGACGCGCTTCGGGCAACCGTCCCTGGTCCGCCCCGGGTCTAGCCGGATGGACGACCAGTGTACGGGATGCTCCCATCTGATTACTCGTCCGCGCCCTCGCCGGCCGACTCGAACAGGGCCACCGGCCCGCCGGGCATCACCGTCGAAATGGCGTGCTTGTACACCAGCTGGGTGTGGCCATCGCGCCGCAGAAGAACGGAGAAATTGTCGAACGAAGTCACGATGCCTTGCAGCTTCACGCCATTGACGAGGAATACCGTGACCGGCGTCTTGTTCTTGCGGATGAAATTGAGAAAGACATCCTGCACGTTCTGATTCTTTTCATTCGTCATATTGGCACTCTTTTTTAAATCGTTGGGCCGAACAGTAAACGACCGGGCTACCAATGAATCTGGTTAACACCAAACCCGTATTTAGGGAACCGGAATCTCGTCGAGGAAGCTGGCGAACGCACTCCAAGATTGAAAAAACCGCTCCGGCGGACGGGCTTTGAACCCTTCATCCATCACTTCGTCATGCCGCACCACCAGCCCGCAAATGCCGGCATTGGCGGCGCATTCCATATCCACCGGCGCATCGCCGACGAACCACACATTCCCATCCGCCGGCACGCCGATCACCTCCAGCGCGATCCGCACCGGAAGGTCCGACGGCTTGTCGGCCTCTGCATCGCCGGCGCCCATCAAATGCTTGAAATAGGACGACCAACCCAGATGAGCGACCTCTTTCCGGATGAAAGGACCGCTCTTATTGCTGACGATCCCCATCGGAATGCCGGCTTTATGCAACCTTTCCAATATATTGGGGGCGCCCGGCAGGGGTTTCAAGTGCGCCAGATGGATCTCGGCGAAGCTGTCGTAATAGATTTTGCGCGCTTCCTGCCAGCGATCGCCGAACAAAGTGGGGAAACTGTCCTTCAGCGACAACGCCACGCGGCGGCGGGTTTCCGCCATATCCCACAGCGGATGACCCATCGCTTCGAGGGTCTGGTTCAGCGCCCAATGGATGCTGTCCCAGCTATCGACCAGGGTATTGTCCCAATCGAACAAGATCGCGGCAGGTTTGTTCACTGAAAACTCCCCGAGGACAGGCCGAAACCGGCCAGATAACCGGCCAGCAAGGCGCGGGTGACCTCGCCGGGATGCCCATTGCCGACCGGCTGGCCGTCGATGGCGACCACCGGAATGACGTGGCTGGTGGTGCTGGTGATGAAGGCTTCCTTGGCCTTTCGCGCTTCATCGACGGTGAAGGGCCGCTCTTCGACCTTGATCCCCTGCTTGCGCGCGGCGGCAAGCACGCCGAGCCGGGTGATGCCGTTCAGGATCGCGTCGGCGGGCGGATGAGTGACCAGCACGCCTTCCTTGGTGACGATCCAGGCATTGGTCGAGGAACCCTCATGCACCATGCCGTCCTCGCCGACCAGCCAGGCTTCGTAAGCCTTGTTTTCGCGCGCGGCCTGCTTGGCCAGCACGTTGGGCAGCAGCGAGATGGATTTGATGTCGCGGCGCAGCCAGCGGATGTCCGGCGTGGTGATCACGCCGACGCCCTGCTCCACCGCGGCCGCGCTCGGGCCTTTGATGCGGCGCGCCGTCACCACCAGGCTCGGCTGGGTATCGGCCGGAAACGGATGGTCGCGCCGGGCGACGCCGCGGGTGACCTGCACATAGACGATGCCCGAGGTCAGGCGGTTATACCGCGCCGTCTGACGCAACACATGGGACAGCGCTTTACGCCCCATCGGCTGGGCGATGCGCAACTCGCGCAAGGAGCGCTCCAGACGCTCGTGATGGCCTTCTTCGTCAAGGAACCTGCCGCCGATCAGGGCGATCACTTCATAGACGCCATCGGCGAACTGATAGCCGCGATCCTCGATGTGAACGCCGGCCTCGGCGTGGGGGACATAACGGCCGTTCACATAGGCCACGCGGGACATCAGAAATACTCCAGGCTCACCGAGAACATTTTCTCCACTTTCTTGATGGCGGAGGCCGGGGCGAACAGCACCACCCGGTCATTGACCTGGACGACGGTGTTGCCGCGCGGATTGATCACCTTGCCGTCGCGAACCACGGCGCCCAGCAACACGCCGGGCGGCATGCGGATGTCTTTAAGAGGCTTTCCGACCAGCGGCGAGGTCTCCAGCGCATCGGCCTCGATCAGTTCGCCGAAGCCTTCGCGCAAGCTATGCACCGAATGGATCCGGCCGCGCCGGACATGATGGAGGATGCGCGACACCGTGATGGCGCGCGGATCGATCACCACGTCGACGCCCAGTTCGCTCATCAAAGTCGAGTAATCGCCCTTATTGACCAGCGCCATCACCCGGCCGCAGCCCATGCGCTTGGCCTGCAAGGCCGACAGGATGTTGGTCTCGTCGTCATTGGTGACCGCCACCACGGTCTCGGCGGCGCCGACATTGGCTTCGGCCAGCATGGCACCATCCAGCACGTCGCCGTGCAGCACGATGGAATTGAGCGCCTTGGCCGCCTCTTCCGCCTTGCCGCGGTCCTGCTCGATCATCTTGGCGGTGACGCCGGACGGCAGCGCCTCGATCTCCTGCACCAGGCACAGGCCGATATTGCCGCCGCCGAACACGACGATGCGGCGGGCCTCTTCCTCCTCATGGCCGAAAGCGGCCATGGCGCGGGCCATGTGGCGGGTGTCGGCGACGAACATGACCTCGTCGCCGGGCAGCATGCGGTCCTCGGCAGTCGGCACGATGGCGCGGCCTTTGCGGACGATGCCGATGATGACGATGTTGAGGTCGGGGAATAGCACGGTCAGCTGGCGCAGCGGCGTGTGCACCAGGGGCGTTTCCTCGGTGCAGCGCACGCCGATCAGGCGGACCTTGTCGTCGGCCAGCGGAATCACCTCGATGGCGCCGGGGACCTGCAGGCGCCGGGTGATGGCGCGCGCCACCTCGATCTCGGGCGAGATGATGACGTCGATCGGCAACCGGTCGCGCGAGAACAGATGCGACCAGATCGGCTGCAGATAGCTCTGCTGGCGGACGCGGGCGATGGTCTTGGTGACGTTGAACAGCGAATGCGCCACCTGGCAGGCGATCATGTTGACTTCGTCGCCGGCGGTGACGGCGATCAGCATGTCGGCATCCGCCGCACCTGCCTGCTCCAGCACCGTCGGATGCGAAGCGAAGCCGACGACGCAGCGCACATCCAAAGTGTCACCGACTTTCCTCAGCAGCTCCTGCCGCTGGTCGATGACGGTGACCTCGTTGTTTTCATTGGAGAGATAGCGGGCGATGGCGAACCCGACTTGGCCCGCACCGGCGATGATGACTTTCATAAGGCCAACTCCGTGCCGTCATCCCCGCGCAGGCGGGGATCCAGGGCGCCGGCTGGACTCCCGCTTTCGCGGGAGTGACGGGAGAGGGTCATTTCCGATCATCCGAGTTGATGCCGAGCAGCTTCAGCTTGCGATGCAGCGCCGAGCGCTCCATGCCGACAAACGCCGCGGTGCGCGAAATGTTGCCGCCGAAGCGGGTGACCTGGGTCAAGAGATATTCCCGCTCGAACACTTCCCGGGCGTCGCGCAGCGGCAGGGTCATGATCTCGCCGGATTTTTCCCAGCGCAGCACCGAGGGGGTGATGGCGCCGATTTCCGGCGGCAGCATGTCGGCGCGGATCGGTTCGCGCGAATCGCCCGACGCCATGATCAGCAGCCAATCCATGACATTCCTGAGCTGGCGCGCATTGCCCGGCCAGTCATAGGCCTGCAAAGCCGCCATGGCGTCGTCGCCGATCGGGCGCGCCGGAACGCCGGCATTCTTGGCCGCCCAGTCCATGAAATGCTCGGCCATCAGCGGAATGTCCTCGCGACGCTCACGCAAGGAGGGAAGCTTCAGCGGCACCACATTGAGGCGATAGAACAAATCCTCGCGGAACCGCCCCGCCCCGATCTCGGTCGGCAGATCGCGGTTGGTGGTCGCCATCACGCGGACGTCGACCTCGACCCGCTTGGAGCCGCCGACGCGCTCGAAAGTCTGTTCCTGCAACACGCGGACGATCTTGCCCTGGGTCTCCAGCGGCATGTCGGCCACTTCGTCCAGCACCAAAGTGCCGCCATGGGCCTGCTCGAAGGTGCCGATCTTGGTCACGCCGTCGGCCGCCGTGCGCTCGACGCCGAACAGCTCGGATTCCATGGAATTGGGCTGCATCGCGGCGCAATTGACCACGACGAACGGGCCATCGGAGCGCTTGCTGGCCAGATGCAGATGACGCGCCACCACTTCCTTGCCGACGCCGGCCGGGCCGGTGATCAGCACGCGCGAGCCGGTCGGCGCGACGCGCTCGATGGCCTGGCGGATATGGTTGATGGCGGGCGAGATGCCCAGCAATTCCTCTTCGCCACCGGCGCGGCGGCGCAATTCCTCGATCTGCCGGCGCAGGCGGGCAGATTCGATGGCGCGCTCGACCGCCAGCAGCAGGCGATCGGCCTGAAACGGCTTCTCGATGAATTCGTAAGCGCCCTGCTTGATGGCGGCGACAGCGGTTTCCACCGTGCCGTGGCCGCTCATCATCACCACGGGAACGTCGAAGTGGTGGCGCTTGATCTCGGCCAGGATGCCCAACCCGTCCAGCCGGCTGCCCTGCAGCCAGATGTCGAGCAGCACCAGGCTGGGCCGGCGCGCGCGAACCGCCTCCAGCGCCTGGTCGGCATTGCCGGCCTCGCGCGTGGCATAGCCCTCGTCGGACAGGATGCCGCTGACGAGCAGTCGGATGTCGACCTCGTCGTCGACGATCAGGATGTCATGCGCCATCGTTTGTCGTGCTCACAGCGTCGTCGAATTCCACCGGCCGAAAGGCCAAACTTACCCTGGCTCCACCGCCTTCGCGATCTTCCAGAATCAACTCACCGCCATGGTCTTCCATGATTTTCTTGACGATGGCAAGGCCCAATCCGGTTCCCTTGGCCCGCGTCGTGACATAGGGCTCGGTCAGCCGGTCGCGCATCTGCTCGGGCAGGCCGCGGCCATTATCCTCCACCACGATGGTCCAGCTTCCCTGGTTCTCGAACAGCTTCACCGACACTTGCCCCTTGGCTTCCCGGGGTTCCGGATTTTCGTCAGACGGCAGAGTAGCCTCGACCGCGTTTTTCAGCAAATTGGTCAATGCCTGACCGATCTGGCGCGAGTCGCAATGTTGTCTGGCCGGGCTTTCCGGCAGATCGGTCGTGAATTCGACCTCGGGATAGCCGTTGCGCGCCAGGAAGACCGCCTGGCTGACCATGGTCTTCAAATCCTCGCGCTTCACCACCGGCTGCGGCATGCGGGCGAAGGCCGAGAATTCATCGACCATGCGGCCGATGTCGCCGACTTGGCGGATGATGGTGTCGGTGCAGGCGACGAAGGTTTCCTTGTCGTCCTCGACCTGTTTCAGATAGCGCCGCTTCAACCGTTCCGCCGACAGCTGGATCGGCGTCAGCGGGTTCTTGATCTCATGGGCGATGCGCCGCGCCACGTCGGCCCAGGCTGCTTGGCGCTGGGCCGCCAGCAGCGCGGTGATGTCGTCCAGGGTCACCACATAGCCGGTCACGTCGGCCCCGGCGCGCTCGGCCACCACGCGCACCAGCAGGGTTCTCGCGCGGCCATGGCGCAGCAGCGTGACTTCGTCCTGCACCGGCTTTTCCGGCCGGTCCTCGGCAGCGCGCAGCAAGGGTGCCGCTTCGGGCACGATGTCGGTGAAGGGATTGCCGATCATGCCGACCGGATCGACCGCCAGATAATCGATGGCGATGCGGTTGGGCAATTCGACATTGCCCTCGCGGTCGAGGCCGATCACGCCCGCCGACACGCCGGCCAGCACGGTTTCGGTGAAGCGGCGGCGCTCGTCGAGCTGGCGGTTGACGTCCATCAGATCGGTGCGTTGGGCCGAAAGCTGGTTGGTCATGCGGTTGAAGGCGCGCGACAGCGAAGACAGCTCGTCGGTGCTGTCCGGCTCCTCGACCCGCGCCGTCAGGTCGCCGGCGCGCACCCGCTCGGCGGCGTCGATCAGGCGGATGATCGGCGTGGCCAGCCTCGTCGCCAGGGTCAGGCCGACCCACATGGCGCCCAGCAGCAACAGCAGCGCGACCACCGCGAACAGCGCCGAGAACGTTATTTCAAGACCTGAACGTGTTCCCTCAAGCCTTTGATATTCCTCGACAGCTCTGTTGGTGCGACTCATATGGTCGAGCACCTTGGGATCGATGAAGCGGCCGATATAGAGGAAGGCGTCGGGGGAAGTTCCGTCGAGATGGACCAGGGCGCGCATGCGCTGGTCGCCGGGATTGGTCAGGATCGCCACTTCGCCGGCGCGCGCCTGGCTGACCGCCGATTGCGGCAGTCGGTCGAGCGACATTTCCATCGAGAAGGCCAGGCCGGTACGCGCCAGAATGCGGTTCGAGCTGTCGAACACGATGGCTTCGGTCAGGCCGCGCACGGCGGCCTGGCTTTCCACCACCTGATTGAGCCAGGCTGGATTGCTCATCAGCACGAAGCCCTCGCGGCTGATGTCGTTGGCCATGGCGGCCGCATCGCCGCGGATGATCTGCTGATGTTCCTCGAGATAGGCGTTGGCCACAGCCAGACTCTCGTCCAGCACGGTGCTGACCCGGCTGGAAAACCATTGTTCGACGCCGATATTGATCAAGAGGCCGGAGAACAGCGCCACCAGGATGGTCGGAAGGATCGCGACGATCGAGAACATCATCACCAGCCGCACATGCAGCTTGGCGCCGGCCACGCCGGCCCGCCTCTCCGCCCACACCCGGGCGATGCGCCGCCCGATCAGCGCGATCAGCGGCAGGCTGAGCAGCAGGTCGATCACCAGCAGGATGAAGACGGTGCGCGGATTGGGGCCTTCCAGCGGGCCGGTGCGGGTCAGGGCGGCGAAGGTCGCGGTGCCCGACACGAACACGGCGATGGTCAGCGCCAGTTCGAGCCGCCGCGCCAGATCGGCCTCGCGGCTCCAGCGGTTCAGTCTCTGCCAGACGCTTTCGGTCGCCATGGGCTTATTTCAACCTATGCCCCGCCGACGGCCCGAGCAGCGGTTGGCCGCGCACCACCTCGATGTCGAGCTCCCGGATCTTCTTGCGCAGGGTATTGCGGTTGAGGCCCAGCAAAGCCGCCGCCTTGATTTGGTTGCCGCGCGACACTTCCAAGGCCAGGCTCAGCAGCGGCCGCTCGACCTCGCGCAGCACGCGGTCATAGACGCCGGCCGGCGGCAATCCGTCGGCATGGGCGGAGAAATAGTCGCGTAAGTGTCGCTCGACGGTGGCCGACAGCCCCTCGCCTTCGACCTCGCCGGCGCTCTCGGCCGGCGGGGCGCCGCCGGACAGCTCGCTTTCGACCACCTCGATGCCGATCACTTCCTGGGAATAGAGCGCGGCAAGGCGGCGCACCAGATTCTCCAGCTCGCGGACATTGCCGGACCAGCGATGGCGTTTCAGTCGTTCCATCGCCGTGCTGTCGATCACCTTCAGCGGCAGCCCCTGGGACGCGGTGAGGGCGAGGAAATGGCGCACCAGCTCCGGAATGTCCTCGGCACGCTCACGCAGAGGAGGCAAACGGATCGGCACGACGTTCAGGCGGTAATAGAGATCCTCGCGGAACAGGCCCTGACGGATCGCCTGGGTCAGATCGCGGTGGGTGGCGGCGATGATGCGGACATTGCCCTTGATCGCGGTGCGTCCGCCAACGGTGGTGTATTCGCCTTCCTGCAGCACGCGCAGCAGCCGGGTCTGCGCCTCGGGTGGCATGTCGCCGATCTCGTCGAGGAACAAAGTGCCGCCCTCGGCCTGCTCGAAGCGGCCGGCGGAGCGCTGGGTGGCGCCGGTGAAGGCGCCTTTCTCATGGCCGAACAGCTCGCTCTCGATCAGCTCGCGCGGGATCGCCGCCATGTTGATGGCGACGAAGGGACCGTTGCGGCGCTTGCCGTAATCGTGCAGGGCACGGGCCACCAGCTCCTTGCCGGTGCCGGATTCGCCGGTGATCATCACAGTGAGGTCGGTCGACATCAGGCGCGCGAGCGTCCGATAGATCTCCTGCATGGCCGGCGAGCGGCCGATCAGCGGCAGCTTCTCCTCGCCTTCCTCGCCGACCGAATCGGCGCTGGCGGCGCGCGGCATGGCCAAGGCGCGCTGGACCAGATTGACCAGTTGGCGGATGTCGAAGGGCTTGGGCAGATATTCAAAGGCGCCGCGCTGGGTCGCCTTGACCGCGGTCAGCAGCGTGCTCTGCGCGCTCATCACCACGATGCGCAGATCCGGGCGGATCTTCTTGATGCGCGGCAAAAGGTCGAGGCCGTTCTCGTCGGGCATCACCACGTCGGTGATGACCAGGTCCCCCTCGCCGTCCGACACCCAGCGCCACAAGGTCGCGGCGTTGCCGGTCGTGCGTACGTCGTAGCCGGCGCGCCCCAGCGCCTGGGTCAGCACCGTGCGGATGCCGCGATCGTCGTCGGCGACCAGAATCGTCGAGCCGGTCATTCCGCCTCATCTCCTTTTATTTGTTCTTGCGGCACCATGGGCAGCATCACCCGGAAAATGGTCCGGCGCGGCTGGCTGTCGAATTCGATGACTCCGCCATGGTCGCCGACGATCTTGGCGACGAGAGCCAGGCCCAAGCCGGTGCCCGTGCTCTTGGTGGTGACGAAGGGATCGAATAGATGTTCGTGCAGATCCTTGGGAATGCCCCCGCCATTGTCCTGAACCGTGATCATCAGCGGAAGATGCACGCGCGAGTCGCTGCCCGGGACGGCCAGGCGCACGCCATGCTGGAAGGCGGTGCCCAGCACGATCTCGCCGCCCTCGATTGGTACCGCCTCGGCGGCGTTCTTGACCAAATTGAGGAAGACCTGGATCAGCTGGTCGCGATTGCCCAGCACGGACGGCAGCGACGGATCGTAATTCTCGACGAAGCGCACATGGCTGCCGAAGCCGGCGGCAGCGATGCGGCGCACATGCTCCAGCACGCTGTGAATGTTGACGGCGCCCGGTTCGAGCGGCAGCTGCTCGGAGAATATCTCCATGCGGTCGACCAGCGCGCAGATGCGGTCGGCCTCGTCGCGGATCAGCTGGGCCAGCACCCGGTCGTCGGGCGCGCAATATTGCTCCAGCAGCTGCGCGGCGCCCCGGATGCCGGACAGCGGGTTCTTGACCTCGTGCGCCATGATGGCGGCCATGGCGCTGACCGAGCGCGCGGAATTGCGATGCGACAGCTGGTGCCCCATCTTGACCGCGATCGATTGTTCATGGAGCGCCAGTACTACCCAGCCGCGCCGCTCGGGCAGCGGCGAGACCTGGATGTCCATGATGCGGTGCCCGATGCGCGGGTTGTCCAGCACCATGCCATATTCGACCAGCGGCGCGTCGGTCTGGCGGGCATGCTCGATGATCGAGAACAATGGGGAATCGCCGGGCAGCAGATCCTTCAGCTCGACGCCGACCATATGCGAGATCGACAGCTCGAAGAAATCCTCGGCGGAACCGTTTACCTGGGCGATGAAGCCTTCTTCGTCGAGCACGAAGATCGGCGACACGAGCGCATTGAGGATCGCCGCCGATTCCAGCGGAGGAACGCTGGGAACCTTGCCGACGTAGGCCAGCTTGCGGCTCATGCAGCCAGCTGTTCGAGCAGCGGGTCGTAGAAGGCGTAGATCATCTCCTTGACCTCTTTGGCCGACAGAGACTTGTTCACTTCATTGCGGAATTCGGCCGAGGCCGGCAGGCCCTTGGTGTACCAGGCGACATGCTTGCGCCCCAGGCGGCAACCGGTTTCCTCGCCGTAATGCTCGATCATGCTGTCGAAATGCTCGATCAGGATGTCGTATTGCTCGCGCAGCGACGGATCGGCCTTGCGCTCGCCGGTGGCGAGGTAATGGGCGACCTGGCCCGGGAACCACGGACGGCCATAGGAGCCGCGCCCGACCATCACGCCGTCGGCGCCCGACAGGCGCAGCATCTCGGTGGCGTCCTCGAAGGTGTTGATGTCGCCATTGCCGATGACGGGGATCGACACCGCTTCCTTGACCTTGCGGATGAAGCTCCAATCGGCGTGGCCGTTATAAAGCTGGTTGCGGGTGCGGCCATGCACGGTGACCATCTGCACGCCGGCATCCTGGGCGATGCGCGCCAGGGTCGGCGCATTGCGGTTGTCCATGTCCCAGCCGGTGCGCATCTTCAG
>Ga0213872_10000401_pt1 | contig 36021 bp, 26 predicted proteins | sample VelepicomBERX_R2_FD_160071 | JGI IMG/M metagenome (GOLD analysis project Ga0213872, IMG submission 160071) | Rhizosphere microbial communities from Vellozia epidendroides in rupestrian grasslands, the National Park of Serra do Cipo, Brazil - RX_R2 | ecosystem: Host-associated > Plants > Roots >... | reverse complement strand
CAGCAGGGCAATGGGCAAATCGGGGTCGGCATGGCCGCCGCCAATCTGGTTCAGTTCCGCAGATGTAAGCGTCGGCAGTGACAGGGCGAGGGCGGTGAAGTCGTTGATGACTTGTAGCTCAGTCAAGCCCAGCTGTTGTTGCAACTCAGTCCGCGAAAACTGCCAGCCCAGATTCGTCATGCGGATGAAGTCGCCAGCGACGGCAGTGGCAATGCCGACCGCAGCCCAGACAGGCCTAACATTGACGCGATCGATATAGGTGCGGGCTGCTTCATAGAGACCCGGGTAGTCTTCGCAGGCAAAGGTGTGCTCTTCGCCGATCACGGCGCCTGGCGAGCGGATGACGGCGAAGCGCACATTGGTGCCGCCGACATCGGCCAGAAGACGAGGATAGCTTGGGTTTGGATTCATTCTGTTCTTTATCTGCTCACGGGACCATCATGGCGCCCAGTAAACCCGGCGCGTACCCGTGGCGCCTGTCAGCACGCGTGCAATCGGCAGCGTGCCGCCTTCGATGGCATCCTGATACACCGTGCGCTTGTTGTCGCCGGCCAGATGCAATAGCAGCATGCGGGCCTGTACGAGGGTCCGGAGCGTCAGGCTGATGCGCGGATATGGCGCGGTACGCGGGTTGACCGCACACACCAGAGCGGCATCGTGCATATCGGTGGCGGTTGCAAGCTCGGGGGCGCAGGGGAAAAGACTCGCGGTATGGCCGTCTTCGCCCATGCCGAGCACCACCACGTCAAACGGCTGCGGAATCGCACGCAGGCGCGCATCGACTGCGGCCTGCCCTTGCTCCGGCGTCGGGTCAGCGGTTACAAGGCTATAAAAGGTTGCGGCTTCGACTTGGTATTTCAGCAAATGCTCGCGCACCAGTCGTTCATTGCTGTCTGCATGGTCTAGCGGCAGCCAGCGGTCGTCGACCAGCGTGATCGATACCTTGCTCCAAGGCAGCTGCATCTGCCGCAGCTGCTGGAACATGCCGACAGGCGTTTTGCCGCCCGAAACGGCAAGACTCGCCGTACCGCGCTCGGCAATCGCCGTTTGCAAGGCCTGGGCGATTTCCCGCGCGAGGCAGATATCAAGGTCGACCCGTGAATCGTATTCGTTGAACTGAATAGCGTTCATAAGCGTTGCGCTGTCTCCGTATTATTGTGGGCAGCCGGGATGATACCGGCGGCTCAGCCTTCTTCGTGCCAGCAAAAGCCGTCGCGCGAGAGCAATGCCGAGCTCGCAGCGGGGCCCCAGGTGCCGGCGGTGTAGTTCTTGGGCGGTTCGTCGCTCTGTTCCCACGCTTCGAGAATCGGCTCGACCCACTTCCAGGCTTCGTCCAGTTCGTCGCGACGCATGAAGAGTGTCAACCGGCCGCGGATCACGTCCGTCAAAAGGCGCTCGTAGGCGTCTGGCCGGCGGGTCTTGAAGGTTTCGTCGAAGTCGAGATCGAGGTGCACATTGCGCAGCTTCATCCGGTCGCCGGGCTGCTTGGCAAGCAGGAAGAGCTTTACCGACTCTTCGGGTTGCAGGCGAATCACCAGGCGATTGGTCGAATGGGCTTCAGGTGGCAACGCAAAGATGGAGTGCGGCACTTCGCGGAAATTGATCACGATCTCGGCAAGGCGTTCCTGCATGCGTTTGCCCGTACGCAAGTAAAACGGGACGCCGGCCCAGCGCCAGGTATCGATTTCGGCCTTGAGGGCGACGAAGGTTTCAGTCTTACTGGCGGGTGCAATGCCTTGCTCGTCCAGATAGCCGACCACCGGCTTGCCATCGGCTGCGCCTGAGCGATACTGGCCGCGTACGGTCTTGGCGACAACATCCTGTGGCGAGAAAGGGCGCAATGCGCGCAGGATCTTCAGCTTTTCATCGCGCACGGCATCGGGGTCGATGCTGGCGGGTGGTTCCATGGCGACCATGCAGAGCAGCTGCAGGAGATGGTTCTGCACCATATCGCGCAGCGCGCCGGCCTTATCGTAGAAATCACCACGGCCTTCGACACCGACCTGCTCGGTGACGGTGATCTGAATATCGCGAATCCACTCGCGGCGCCACAGCGGCTCGAACAGCGTATTGCCGAAACGGAGCGCCAAGAGGTTCTGTACGGCCTCTTTGCCAAGATAGTGGTCGATCCGGTAGATCTGGCTTTCCTTGAAGTACCGGCCCACCTGCGCATTGATCGCTTGCGAAGACGCGAGATCGTGCCCCAGCGGCTTTTCGAGCACCACGCGTGAATTGCCTTTATTGAGGCCGACCGAGGCAAGCGCTTCGCAGATACCTGCAAAGAGATTGGGCGCAGTGGCGAGATAGAACACGCGCACGTGGTCTGGGAAGGCATTGAGCTGGTCGGCCAGTGTGGCGTAGGCCGCCTTGTCTTGCGCATCCAGCTTCAGGTAAGTGATGCGTGCGGCAAAGCTAGCCCAGTCAGCTTCGTTGAAATAGTCCTTGAGGTACTGGCGGGACGCCTTCTCGGCCATGGCGAGGTAGGCGGCCTGATCGGGCTGGCTGCGGCCGAGGCACAGCAGGCGACCCTGCTCGGGCAGGTATCCATCCTGATGCTGGTGGTAGAGCGCCGGCAATAGCTTGCGCATCACCAGATCACCGGTGCCGCCGAATAGCACCATGTCGAAGGGTTGTATCGACGTCATCCCTTGGTCTCTCATTTTGCTCAATTCTTTGGAAGCTGGATTGGAGTGCATATACCTTGCTGGCGCAAGTTTCGTGTAACAATACTACTACCGGAAAGGCGGCGCAATGTAGTTTGCCTAGAAATGATACAAAAGCGTTGTATGCTGCGATGCAGCATCTTGGTGCGCCAATTCACGATGCGGACCTCGCAATTTTTGTAGTTGCGCTCAATGTCGGTGCGTCATATGCACAACAGTTGACCGTTATTGGAGTAAAAGTTCGGCTCCCTTGCTTGTCTTTTAACTGTAGTAAAACTACCATCGCTAGAAAGCATGCTGTAAGGCTGGTGATCTGGCTCTACGCATGGCGCAACGATCTCGCCTCGGTTGTATCGGTTTAAGCAAGCAATAGGAGCACCAATTGAGTCTGCATCCGCGTCTGGTAGCCGTGACAGAACGAATTCGTGAGCGGAGCCGTCCGACACGCGATGCGTATATGGCTCGGGTGGCCAAATGGGCGGCGCGCGAGCCGATCCGCAAGGGGCTTTCGTGCACCAATCTGGCGCATGCCTACGCTGCATCGCCAACGGGCGACAAGATTATGCTGCGCGAGCAGCGCCAGCCCAATCTCGCCATCGTCTCCGCCTACAACGACATGTTGTCGGCCCACCAGCCCCTCGAAACCTACCCCGCGCTGATCAAGGCTGCCGCCCGTGAAGTCGGCGCGACAGCCCAGTTTGCCGGTGGTGTGCCCGCCATGTGCGACGGCGTGACGCAGGGCCAGGCAGGCATGGAGCTGAGCTTGTTCTCGCGCGATGTGATCGCGATGTCCACCGCCATTGCCCTGAGTCACCAGATGTTCGACGGCGTTGTCTGCCTTGGGGTCTGCGACAAGATCGTCCCGGGTCTCTTGATCGGCGCGCTGCAATTTGGCCACATCCCGGCGGTATTCGTACCTGCTGGCCCGATGCTTTCGGGTATGGAAAACAAGGAAAAGGCGCGCATCCGCCAGCTTTACGCCGAGGGCAAGATCGGCCGTACAGAGCTGCTGGAAGCCGAGGAGAAGTCTTATCACGGTGCCGGCACCTGTACGTTCTACGGTACCGCCAATTCGAATCAGATGTTGATGGAAGTGATGGGTCTGCATCTGCCAGGCACTGCATTCGTCAACCCTGGTACGCCATTGCGCGATGCGCTGACGCGCGCCTCTGCTCACCGTGCCGCAGCCATCACGGCGCTGGGTCAGGAATACACGCCGGTCGCCAATGTGATCGACGAGCGTGCCATTGTGAATGGTCTGGTCGGCCTGATGGCAACGGGCGGCTCGACCAACCACGCCATCCATTTGATCGCTATCGCCCGCGCGGCCGGCATCATCATCGACTGGACCGATTTCGACGATATCTCTGCCGTCGTGCCGCTGCTGGCGCGCGTGTACCCCAACGGCAATGCCGATGTGAATGTATTCCACGCCGCCGGTGGCATGAGCTACCTGATGGCCCAACTGCTGGATGCGGGTCTCTTGCACGAAGACGTGCAGACCATCGCGGGCCCGGGTTTGGCACGCTATGCGACTGAGCCCTGGCTCGATGGCAGTCAATTGGCCTGGCGGCCCGCTGCTACGACAAGCCACGATGAGACCGTGCTGACCGCAGCCAGCAAACCCTTCCAGCCCGATGGTGGCCTGCGCTTACTGAAGGGCAATCTCGGCCGTTCAGTGATCAAGGTGTCGGCCGTGAAGCCCGAGCACCGCATCGTCGAAGCACCGGCCATCGTGTTCGATTCGCAGGACGACATGCTCGCTGCCTTCAAGCGCGGCGAGCTGGAGCGCGATTTTGTCGCCGTCGTCCGATTCCAGGGGCCGCGCGCCAATGGCATGCCCGAGCTGCATAAGCTCACCCCCTCACTTGGGGTGCTACAGGACCGGGGCTTCAAGGTGGCCCTGGTGACCGATGGCCGGATGTCAGGCGCATCGGGCAAGGTGCCCGCCGCGATCCACCTGACCCCAGAATGCCTCGCGGGTGGCCCGATCGGCAAGATCCGCACGGGCGATGTAATTCGCCTCGATGCCGAAGCTGGTGTGCTCGAAGCCAAGGTGGAGGCCGCGACCTGGGCCGAGCGTACGACGCCAGAGCTTGATCTGACTGAAAACGAATACGGATATGGCCGCGAGTTGTTCGCGGGCTTCCGTCATGTGGCAACGGGTGCTGAAGAAGGCGCCATGAGCTTCATGTTGCCGCAATAAGCAAAGTCACGGGAATGTTGAAGATGGATATCCGCGAAATCATGCGTGCATCGCCGGTCATGCCGGTGATCGTGATCGAAGACCTGAACCATGCCGTATCGATGGCGCATGCGCTGGTGGCAGGCGGTATCCGCGTGCTGGAAGTGACTTTGCGTACGCCGGCTGCGCTCGACGCGGTACGCGCCATTGTCAGCGATGTGCCCGACGCCATTGTCGGCGTTGGCACGGTGACGGTGCCCGAGCAGTTTGCCCAAGCGCGTGACGCCGGTGCCGTGTTTGCGGTGACGCCAGGTTTGACCGACACATTGGCGGCGGCCGCCAAGACCGCGGGCCTGCCGCTGCTGCCGGGCGTGATGACGCCGTCTGAAGTGATAGCCGCCAAGGCGGCCGGTTTCGATGCCATGAAGCTCTTCCCCGCCGAGCAGGCTGGCGGCCTTGGCATGCTCAAGGCCTTGAGCGGCCCGTTCCCAGATGTGTTGTTCTGCCCAACCGGCGGGGTATCGCTCGCAACGGCACCGCAATTCCTGGCTCTGCCCAACGTCGCCTGCGTAGGCGGCTCCTGGCTGGTGCCCAAAGACCGGATTGCAGCAGGGGATTGGGGGGCGATCACTGAGCTCGCTCGCCAAGCCGCTGCGCTCAAGTAGTAGGTAATTGCAGTACAACGCCTCCATAAGAGGGGCGGCCTGTTTCGCCTGTCAGCGGTGATGAGCCGAGGGCAGGATCAGGAGTAGCGAAGCGGTCCATTTCTCCGTCGGGCACGCAAAGCACTCCCCCTTGCTTGTCGAGGGCCATGGTGAAAACCACCAGATCGGAAGCGGATACGTTTCCGGTTTTATCCAACCAAACGGAGAGGAGTGATCCGATGATTCGCAAATCAACGCTGTTCGCGGCTGTCGCCGCGGCCCTGGCTGCCCAGGCATGGGCGGTTCCTATCGACTTCCACGGCTACCTGCGCTCAGGCTCCGGTACCGCCAGCGAAGGCGGTCGTGAGGCTTGCTTCAGCCTCTCGAACGTCGCTGCCTTCGGGGGCGACGTAGGCCGCGCCGGCCGTCTGGGTAACGAGTGCGACAACTACGGCGAGTTCGAGCTCGACGCAGGCCTCGGCGACGTAGATGGTATCAACTTCAAGCTGTACACCATGTTGGCCTACTCGACCGGCCAGTTGACCGACTGGGAGCAATCCTCGCCAGCTTGGCGTCAGAACTGGGTTGAAGCCTCGCACATCGGTACCGGTGCGCTGGCTGATGCTTCTCTGTGGGTCGGTAAGCGCTACTACAAGCGTCACGACGTACATATCACCGACTTCTTCTGGTCGGCTGATACGGGCCCGGGCGCCGGTATCGAAAACATCGATGCAGGCATCGGTAAGCTGTCGTACGCCGTCATGCGCGGTAGCACCAGCGCATCGCAAGCCACGACCAACAACGATATCCGTCTGGAAGGCATTGCAGCCAACCCAGGTGGCTCGATCGACCTGACCTTTAACCTGGTTGCCAAGAACAACGGCACCGATTCGAGCGGTGTGAAGCAGAACGGCACCAACGGTACCGCCTTCGGCATCATCCACAACCAGAACGACCCGTTCGGTTGGGGTGGCTTCAACGCCCTGGTGTTCCAGTACGCCACCAAGGCTGCGAACCTAGACCAATCGGCCCAGTTCAATCCGGATGGCAATAACCGCAAGGCATGGCGTGTGGTTGAACACCTGGTGTTCGAACCGAAGGCCAGCGATTGGAATGGCGCTGTGTTCGTGGGCTACGGCCAGGTCAAGGATGATCCGGGTATGAACGGCGGTAAGGATGCGAAGACCTTCTCCATCGTTGCTCGTCCTGAATACCACTTCACCAACGCTTATAGCCTGGCTGTCGAAGCCGGTACCACCCGCTACACGCCGGATGGCAGCGCTTCGCAACAGCTCACCAAGCTGACGGTCGCTCCGCAATTGGCCGTGGGCAAGGGCTTCTGGGCACGCCCGGTTCTGCGTGCCTACTACACCTACGCCAAGTGGAACGATGCAGCCAAGGCTGCGGGTTCGGTCGCGTTCGGCAACACCAGCGCAGCTGAATACGCAAACCGCACGAGCGGCAGCTCCTACGGTTTCCAGATGGAAGCCTGGTGGTAAGAAGCAGGATTTGACCTGCTGACGGTGTACGGTGGCAGCGCACCGCTGCCGTATGCCAGCACTTTGGCATGGATGGGGCAGGCCCATCCGTGCCAAGTTTTTCCCTGTCGCGTCGTGTTTTGATCTGACCGGCCGGTATGTACGATTCCCCATAGTCCCAGGCCCATGGCACAACAACTCAAGCGGCAACCGGCTACCGAATGGTGGCGCGGCGGTGTCATCTATCAGATTTATCCACGCAGCTTTGCCGATTCGAACGGCGACGGCGTGGGCGATCTTCCCGGCATCATTGAAAAGCTGCCCTATGTTGCGAGCCTTGGCGTCGATGCGATCTGGGTATCGCCGATCTTCAAATCGCCGATGAAGGACTTTGGCTACGATGTGTCGGACTACTGCGACGTCGATCCATTGTTCGGCAATCTGGCCGATTTCGACAAGCTGATCGCGGCGGCACACAAGCATGGTCTCAAGGTCATGATCGACCAGGTGTTGAGCCATTGCTCAGACCAGCATCCCTGGTTCAAGGAAAGTCGTAGCAGCCGCGACAACGCCAAGGCCGACTGGTATGTGTGGGCCGACCCGCAAGCAGACGGCACGCCGCCCAATAATTGGTTGTCGGTCTTTGGCGGCTCATCCTGGCAGTGGGAATCCCGCCGCCGCCAGTACTATCTGCACAATTTCCTGGCTTCGCAGCCAGACTTGAATTTCCACAATCCCGCCGTGCAGGACGCCATCCTCGCGACGATCCGCTTCTGGCTTGAGCGCGGCGTGGATGGTTTCCGTTTCGACGCGTGTAATTTTCATTTTCACGATAAAAAGCTGCGCTCCAACCCGCCCGCAGCAGTGCGCGACAGCAAGACAGTGAGCGCGGAGAACCCCTACGGCCTGCAGGCACACAAATACGATAAGTCCCGTCCCGAGAACCTCGCGTTTCTGGAGCGGGTGCGTGCCTTGCTCGATGAATACGACGCTGCCTCGGTGGGCGAAGTGGGTGACGACAATTCGCTCGCGACCATGGCGCAATACACCTCGGGAGGCAACCGCCTGCATATGGCGTACAGCTTCAACCTGCTCACGCCGACGCACACGGCGGCGTATATCCGCCAACAGGTGGAAGAGCTGGAGGCGCAGCTGAAAAAGACCGGCAAGAAGCTCGGCAAACCCGGCTGGGGCTGCTGGTCCATCGGCAATCACGACGTCGCACGCGTGATGACCCGCTGGGGAGATGGCCGCGACGATGAGCGCCTGGCTAAAGTATTGCTCGCGATGTCGTCCAGTCTGCGTGGCAGCCTCTGTATCTACCAAGGCGAGGAGCTGGCGCTGACCGAAGCCGAGATTCCGTTCGAACAGCTGCAAGACCCCTACGGCATCACCTTCTGGCCCGAATTCAAGGGGCGCGATGGTTGCCGTACACCGATGCCGTGGGCAGCAAAGGGCAAGTTTGGCGGCTTTTCGACCAAGGCCCCTTGGTTGCCAGTGGCCAAGCCTCATTTGGCGCGCGCTGTCGACAAGCAGGAGCAGGATGAAAAATCCGTCCTGGCCTTCTATCGTCAGTTTCTGCAATGGCGTCGCAAGCAGACCGTTTTGCGTCTGGGCGATATCGAATTTTTCGACGCACCGGAACCATTACTGTTGTTTACGCGCCGCTGGCAGGGCGAAACCTGGCTCTGCGCTTTCAATATGGGCGCGACCGCAGCTGAGACCAAGCTACCCAAGGCGTTGCGCGACAGCGCGCCGGTCAAGGGACATGGCTTGCAAGGCGCGTTGGAGAATAAGGGGGTGCTATCGCTACCCGCCTATGGTGCCTATTTCGGACGTCTCAAAGACTGAGCCGACCCTCGCCGACGCAAGGTGCATCGGCAAGTGAATGAACCGTTGAATGGGGCAGGGCCCCGCAGATGGCGCTGACTACAGCGCACCGTGATCACAGGAGCAAGATCGTTATGTCCGACGTCGTATTGCGCGGCATTCGCAAAGCCTTCGGCGACATTGAAACGCTGCACGGCATCGACCTCGATATCAAGGATGGCGAGTTCATCGTATTCGTCGGGCCATCAGGCTGCGGCAAATCCACCTTGTTACGCACGATCGCGGGTCTTGAGGACATTACCTCTGGCGAGCTCTATATCGGTAACGAACGCTGCAATGACGTACCGCCCGCCAAGCGTGGCGTGGCCATGGTGTTCCAGAGCTATGCGCTTTATCCGCATATGACGGTGGCCGAGAATATGGCATTCGGCCTGAAATTGGCTGGTGTCGATAAGCGCGAGATGGCGGCCGCGGTCGAGCGTGCGGCGAAGATCTTGCAGATCGAAAACCTGCTTGATCGTAAGCCCAAGGCACTCTCGGGTGGCCAACGCCAGCGAGTCGCCATTGGCCGCGCCATTGTGCGTAAGCCCAATGTCTTCCTGTTCGATGAGCCCTTGTCGAATCTCGATGCGGCCCTGCGCGTACAGACGCGGATCGAGATCACCAAGCTGCACCGTGAGCTCAGCACCACCATGATCTATGTGACCCACGATCAGGTTGAGGCGATGACGCTTGCCGACCGCATCGTGGTGCTCAACGCCGGCAATATCGAGCAGGTCGGCACGCCGCTGGAGCTTTACCACCACCCGCGCAACCTCTTTGTCGCGGGCTTTATCGGTTCCCCCAAGATGAACTTCATCGAAGGCAAGCTGACGGCCATCGGCGACGGCACTGCCACGGTTCAGCTACCGGATGGCGCGACCGTCACGGCCGCAGTCGATGCCTCCACCGGCCAGGTCGGCGGCAAAGTGACGCTGGGCATTCGCCCCGAACACTTTGCCTTCGACGTCTGCGAAGGTCATCCGATCCAGGGCAAGGTGATCGCCGTGGAGCACCTGGGCGAATCCACCAATTTCTACCTGCAGGTTGAGGGTGCAATCGATCACCTTGTGGTGCGTGCCGATGCGGAGCACGACGCCAAAGTGGGTGAGACGTTGTCGATCTGCCTGCCAACGCAACGGTGTTACCTGTTTAACGAAGCTGGATTGGCTTTCCAGCGGGTTAAAGCTGCGCAGTAAAGCATCACCACCACAATATGAAGGAGTGACCATGACACTGACAAAAACACTCGTCGCCGCGGCTCTCGTATCCGCGTTCGGCGCTGCCCACGCAGCTGAAGCGGGCAAGCTGTTGCTATGGATCAACGGAGACAAAGGCTACGAAGGGATTCAAAAGGTCGGTGACGATTTCGCCAAGAAGTCTGGCGTATCCGTCGCCGTCGAGCACCCGGAAGACGCCCCGGGCAAGTTCCAGCAGGCGGCTTCCGCTGGCAAGGGTCCGGACATCTGGTGCTGGCCGCACGACCGTGCAGGCGAGTGGGTGGGCGCAGGTCTACTGAGCCCCGTCACGCCGTCCAAGAAGGTGATGCAGGATATCGATCCGCTCGCCTGGAAGGCCTTCACCATTGGCGGCAAGATCTGGGGCTACCCGATCTCCGTCGAAGCCGTTGCGCTTGTGTACAACAAGGCCCTGGTGCCGACGCCGCCCAAGACTTTCGAAGAGATGGCTGCGCTCGACAAAAAACTGCAGGCCAAGGGTGCACACGCCATCCTGTGGGACTACACCAATACCTACTTCACCTGGCCGCTGTTGGCCGCAGGTGGTGGCTACCCGTTCAAGCTCAAGGCTGATGGTACCTATGACGCGAAGGATACCGGCGTGAACAACGCAGGCGCGTTCAAGGGCGTGGACACCGTCAAGAAGCTGGTTGACGGTGGTGTGATGCCGAAGGGCGCTGGCTACCCGGAAATGGAAGCGGGCATGGCCAAGGGCACGGTCGCCATGATGATCAATGGCCCATGGTCGTGGGAAAACCTGAAGAAGGCGAATATCGACTTCGGCGTGGCACCGATCCCGACCGTGGCGGGCAAGAAGGCTGCGCCATTCGTGGGCGTGCTGGGTTGCATGATCAACCACGCTTCGCCGAACAAGGAAATCGCCGTCGACTTCCTGGAAAACAACCTGCTGACGCTGAATGGCCTCAAGACCATGAACGCATCGGTACCGCTTGGCGCGCCGGCCAACAAGACGTTCTTCAAGGAACTGCAGAACGACGCCAACATCAAGGCCACGATGGCATCCGCGCAAGCCGGTGCACCGATGCCGAACAACGCCGAGATGGGCCGTTTCTGGTCGTCGATGGAAGCCGCACTCAAGAACATCACTTCGGGCCGCCAAGGCGTGAAGGAAGGGCTTGATGCTGCTGCAACCCGTATCAAGGGTGATTGATTTACGCCCGGTGTGATTAGTGAGTCCGACCTCCCTTCGGGGAGGTCTCTGGTCAAGGGGTTGCCACGCAGTCCCCTGACCAGAGATATGTGGAGAAGAGACGACGATGGGTCGCAAGCTTGAAAAATGGGTTCTGCTCGCAGTCGCAGCCGTATTGCTGCTGGCAGGGCTGTTCCTGACGTACAAGATCTATATTGCCGGTCAGCCTTTGCTGGCACTGGTCTGCCTCGCAATTCTCGGTACGGCGGTCTACGTCTACAGCGCTGTGCGCGCGTATGCCTTCCGGTATCTCTTCCCGGGTTTGCTGGCGGCAGTCGTGTTTGTGCTGTTCCCACTGATCTATACCTTCGCCATCGGCTTCACCAATTTCAGCTCGAAGAATCTGCTGACCTACGAGCGGGCGCGTCAGTACTTCCTCGACGAAACCTACACCGTGGATGGAGACCGGCTGGCGTTCACCCTGCATCGTGACGGCAACGCATTCCGTATTCGGTTGCAGGATGAAAAAGGTGGTACCTTCGTGACGCCTGCCTTGGCGCTGAAACAGGCCGAACCTGTAAGCGTCGACGCGCACGCACTTGCACCGAGCGACCCGCCGCTAACCGAAGCGGTTGATCTGAAGACCTTGATCCAGAATCTCAAGGCGCTCAAGCAGGTTGCGGTGAAGCTGCCAAATGGCGCCGCTGCAAGTGTTGAAGGCTTGCATGAATTTGCGCCGGTACGGCCTCTATATGTGGCGGGTGCGGAGGGGGCGCTGGTTAACCAGCAGGATCAATCTGTCATCAAACCCAACTTCACCACTGGCTTTTTCGAGTCGTCGACCGGTGAGCAGATCAAACCTGGTTTCAAGGTCGGCATCGGTTGGGCGAACTTCAAGCATATCTTTACCGAGCGCTCGTTTAGCGAACCGTTCCTGCGTATTTTCCTCTGGACCATCATCTTCTCGGGCCTGACAGTGGTGTTTACCTTCGGCGTCGGCGTGGTCCTGGCTGTGCTGCTGAACTGGGAAGCATTACGTTTCCGCGGCTTCTACAGGGTGATGCTGTTCCTGCCGTACGCCGTGCCGGGCTTTATCTCCATTCTGGTGTTCAAGGGCTTGTTCAACGAAAATTTCGGCGAGCTCAATGCAATGCTGAACATGCTGTTCGGCGTACGGCCTGCTTGGTTCAGTGATCCCTTGTTGGCCAAGGTCATGCTGCTGATCGTCAATACCTGGCTTGGCTACCCTTACATGATGGTGCTCTGCATGGGGCTCATCAAGGCGATCCCAGCTGATCTCTACGAAGCTTCTGCAATCGCCGGGGCGGGGCCGTTGACGAATTTCTTCCGCATCACGCTGCCGCTGATCGCACGGCCGATCATGCCTTTGCTGATCTCAAGCTTTGCGTTCAATTTCAACAACTTCGTGCTGATCTCGCTACTGACGGGCGGGCGGCCCGACTTCCTCGATACCAAGGTGCCGGCAGGCACGACCGATCTGCTGGTGTCTTACACCTATCGCATCGCGTTTGAAGATTCGGGCCAGAACTTTGGCTTGGCTGCGGCGATTTCCACGGTGATCTTCGTCATGGTGGCGATCCTCTCGCTCGTCAATCTACGCCTCACTAAGGTCACCCAGACCGAAACGCGCTAAGGAATCGAATCATGGCAGTTGTTCTCGACAAATCGCATCGCTGGCGCGTCGCTTTGGCCCACCTGGGTGTCATCGCCTTTATCGCGACGGTGATCTTTCCATTCCTGTTGATCCTCTCCATCAGCCTGCGACCGGGGAATTTTGCGAGCGGTGATTTGATTCCCTCGCATATCAGCCTGGAACACTGGCGTCTTGCGCTGGGCATCGCGTATCAGGGGCCGGATGGGCAGTTGGTCGAGCCGCAGTTCAACGTGCTGCGCTGGTTGTGGAATTCGATCAAGGTGGCGGGCATGTCGGCGATCATCGGTCTTTTCCTCTCGACCACCTGTGCTTACGCCTTCGCCCGGATGCAATTCGTCTTCAAGAAGCAGCTGATGAGCTCGCTGCTCTTGATGCAGATGTTCCCATCGGTGCTTGCACTCGTGGCGATCTATGCCATCTTCGACCAGATCGGCGTCTATATCCCCTGGCTGGGTATCGATACCCATGGTGGCTTGGTTCTGGCGTATACCGGCGGTATTGCGCTGCATATCTGGACGATCAAGGGTTACTTCGACACGATCCCGACTGAAATCGAAGAAGCCGCCAAGGTCGACGGGGCAACTGCCTTCCAGGCATTCCGATACGTCTTGCTGCCGATGGCGGTGCCGATCCTGATGGTCGTCTTCCTGTTGGCTTTCATCCAGGGGATCATTGAATATCCGATTGCCTCCGTGCTGCTGCACGAGAAGGACAACCTGACGCTTGCCGTAGGCGCCAAGCAGTTCCTCTACCCACAGCATTATCGTTGGGGTGATTTTGCCGCCGCAGCCATTCTTTCGGGCCTGCCGATCACTGCGGTTTTCCTCCTGGCCCAGCGCTGGATGATCTCGGGGCTTACCTCGGGTGGCGTCAAAGGCTGAGCCAACCCGCGTGGCAACCGTAGCGACCGGATTACAACGACGATAAGGGAGTGACGACGATGTTGAGCAAGCGCAGTGTGTTGAAATCGTTCCTGTTGGGCCTGGCCACCCTGGCGCTGCCGGTGTGGGCAGACGGTGCAGCTACGGTGCCGGAGGGTTCGGTTGTGCTTCACTACCACCGTGCAGATGGCAATTACACTGGCTGGGGTGTCCATGCCTGGAAGCGTACGCCGGGCTCATCGGACCAACCGCTTGATGGCATCAGCTGGTTCAGCCCACTCACGCCGAATGGCACAGACGATTTTGGCCCGTACTGGATCATGAAGATCGCCGATTTCGGCAAGACCGGTATCGCCCACTACATCATCCACAAGGGTGACAGCAAGGAGCAGCGTGGGGGCGATAAGGAATTCGATACCGCAACCCAGAAGGAAGCCTGGGTCGTGAGCGGCGACGAGCATATCTACTCCAGTAAAGAAGCTGCACTGGCTGCTGTGCCAAAGTAATACCGAGCAAGCGTAAACCGCAGGGGCGGTACACACGCCGCCCCGCCTACTAAGTAAGCGAGTGTCGAGGCATGTCACGCAAGCTTTTCTCCCTGGTTGCATCGCTCTGCCTGGTTGCAGCCCAACTAGTTGGCTCCAGTGCGTCTGCGGCCGATGCGCCCGCTACCCCGCCCGCCAATGGCTTTGCGGCTAATCCGATCATCTACTTTGTCATTACCGACCGCTTCCTGAATGGCAATCCGTCGAATGACCACAGCTACGGCCGAGAGCTCGATGGCGACAAGGAAATTGGGACCTTCCACGGCGGCGATCTTGCTGGCTTGACGGTCAAGCTGAAAGAAGGCTGGTTCAAGCAGCTTGGCGTGAACGCAATCTGGATCACGGCACCCTATGAGCAAATCCACGGTTGGGTGCAAGGCGCAAATGGTGGCTTCAAGCACTACGCCTACCACGGCTATTACGCGCTCGACTTTACCGTGCTCGACAAGAATATGGGTACGCCTGCCGAGCTGCAGGCATTCGTCGATACCGCGCATGCGCAGGGCATTCGTGTGCTATTTGATGTGGTGATGAATCACCCGGGTTACCTGGATATCCAGACTGCATCAGAACTGCATGTGCCGGTGCTGTGGCCGGGCGCCGAAAAGCAATACACGCTCAAGGACTATCACAGCTGGATCGACTACAACGCCGACAAGAAAAAGTGGGCGCAGTGGTGGGGCAACGACTGGGTACGTGCGGGCCTGCCGGGCTACCGTGAAGGCGGGCAGGATGACCTGACTCGGCAAGTGGGCTTCCTGCCGGATTTCCGTACGGAAGACCCGACACCCGTCAAACTGCCGCCATTCTTGAAGAACAAACCCGACACCAAGGCGGTCGATCTGCCCGATACGCCCGTGCGCGGCTATCTGGTGAAGTGGCTGAGCGACTGGGTGCGCGAATACGGGATTGATGGTTTCCGCTGCGATACAGCCAAGCATGTCGAGCTGGCGTCCTGGGAGGCCTTGAAGGCAGCCAGCACCCAGGCACTGGCTGATTGGAAGAAGGCACACCCGGAGAAGAAGATCGACGACGCCCCGTTCTGGATGGTGGGCGAGGTTTTCCCGCACGATGTCTCGCGCGATGCCTATTTCGACCATGGATTCGACAGCCTGTTGAACTTCGACTTCCAGAATCGCAAGCTTGAAGATATGGCAGAGCTCGATCGTACCTACCGCGAATATGCGCATACCCTGGCGGATGGGCGAGCCAACGGCCAAGCGTTCGATGCGCTGACTTATATCTCCTCGCACGATACGCGTTTGTACGATCGCAAGCGGCTGATCGATGCGGGTAGTGCATTGATGCTGGTACCGGGCGGCGTGCAGATTTTCTATGGCGATGAATCTGCGCGGCCTGTTGGCCCATCTGTACCTGCTGACCAACAGCAAGGTACGCGGTCGGATATGAACTGGAACAGTATCGACCAAGCGGTGCTGACCCATTGGCGCAAGCTGGGCCAGTTCCGCCTCCACCATGTCGCGGTGGCGCGGGGTAGCCATAGCAAATTGGCAGACAGCCCCTATGTCTTTGCCCGAACCATGCCGGGTGACCGTGTGGTCGTGGCACTTCATGCTCAGGGGCAGGTCGAAATCCCGGTGGGTGATACTTTCCAGAACGGCGATACGGTGCACGATGCCTACGGTGATACGACGGCCAAGGTGAAAGATGGGAAAGTCAGCCTGAATGCGGCCGGCACGGTGCTGCTCGAAGCAGCCCATTGAACACGGAATGAAGGAAGCAGGAATGAATCAGAGTACGTCGCGCTTGATCCAGGGTATTTGGCGCATTGGTGATTGGGGCCTCGATGCCCGTGCTGTTGCCGGGCTGGTGGAGGCTTGCCTCGATAGCGGCATCGATACCTTCGATCTGGCCGATATCTATACCGGCTATCAATGCGAATCGCTGTTTGGCGAGGCGCTGCGCACGGCGCCCCATTTGAAGCAACGTATCAAGTTGATCAGCAAGTGCGGCATCGCGCTCGTCAATGCGGCGCGGCCGCAGCATCGGGTCAAGCACTACAACACAAGTGCCGAACACATTGTGCGCTCGGCCGAGCACTCGCTTGCAGCGATTGGGGTAGAGCGGCTCGACCTGTTGTTGATCCACCGACCTGACCCATTGATGGATGCGGATGAAATCGCAGGCGCGTTCGAACGCCTGCAACGCGATGGCAAGGTGGCGCGCTTTGGGGTGTCCAATTTCTTGCCGCATCAGTTCGACTTGATCCAAAGCCGAATGAAAGAACCGCTGGCGGCCAATCAGGTAGAGATCTCGCTTAAGCATACCGATACGCTCTTTGATGGCACGCTTGATCATGCACAGCAGCATCATGTGGTGCCGCAGGCTTGGTCGCCCTTGGGCGGCGGTGCGCTGACCCGGCTGGATGCCGGCTCTGTGCTGGGCGCGACCGTGATGCGGATTGCCGCCGAGCTGAATGTAACGGCCGAGCAGCTGGCTATTGCCTGGTTGCTGCGGCACCCGGCAGGGATTCGGCCTGTGGTGGGTTCGGGCAAGATCGAGCGGATTCGCCAGTTGGTGGCGGCTGAAAAGATCGTACTGGATCGGCAGCATTGGTTTGAACTGTTGGAAGCATCGCTGGGGCGAGCCGTCCCCTAAGCCCTGCAACCGGCAAGCAAAGTAATCTGCGCCGGCCCAATCGGGCTGGCGATGCGGAGTGAGACAGCGCAGGCTGACAACAATCGACATCAGACGGCCCCAGGCCGCGGCTGGCAGTTAATTTAATGTATCCAAGGAGCAAGCAATGACCATTCGCATCGCCATCAATGGCTATGGCCGCATCGGGCGCAACGTGCTGCGCGGCCTGTATGAGCATAATCGCCGTCATGAATTCGAAATTGTCGCCATCAACAACCTGGGCGAAATCGAGGTCAATGCGCATCTGACTGAATACGATACCGTACACGGCAAATTCCGTGGCGAAGTGGGTTACGACGGCGAATACTTGATCGTCAATGGCGATCGCATCCGCTATCTGAGCGTGCGCGATCCGGCGCAACTGCCCTGGCGTGACCTGAATGTGGACGTGGTGCTTGAATGTACCGGCCTCTTCACCAGTAAAGCCAAGGCTAGCGCACACCTGACAGCGGGCGCCAAGAAGGTCGTGATTTCTGCGCCGGGGGGGGATGACGTTGATGCAACCATCGTCTACGGCGTCAACGACCATACGCTTAAAGCTTCCGACACCGTCATCTCGAACGCAAGCTGTACCACCAATTGCCTGGCACCACTTGCCTCGGCGCTGTACAAGACCCTGGGCATGGAAATGGGCTTGATGACGACGGTGCATAGCTATACCAACGACCAGGTGCTGACGGATCTTTACCATAGCGACTTGCGCCGTGCGCGCTCGGCCACCATGTCGATGATCCCGACCAAGACAGGTGCTGCGGCTGCCATTGGCCTGGTGATTCCAGAACTCGCCGGCAAGCTTGATGGCCTTGCTGTACGCGTACCGACGATCAATGTCTCGTTGGTCGATCTGGTCTTTACCGCGAGCCGCGATACCAGCGTTGCTGAAGTGAACGAGATCATGAAGGCCGCAGCCGCGAGCTCGAAGGACGGCATCCTGACCTACAACACCAAACCGCTGGTTTCGGTGGATTTCAATCACAACCCGGCATCGAGCAGCTTCGATGCGACGCAAACCAAGGTCACCAACAAGCGTCTGGTGAAGGTGATGGCCTGGTACGACAATGAATGGGGTTACTCCAACCGTATGCTCGATGCGACCAAAGCCTTGATGCAAGTCAGCTGAGGCCTGATTTGCGGATCGCCTCAATTGAACCGGCCTCGTGCCGGTTTTTTCATATGTGAAAAACCCCGGTGAATATTCAGTGAGGCCGTGGTAACTTCCGCTGCCGACGATGATGGATTTAGGTGAGAATTTCATCGTCTACCCGTATTGAGCACAACGCGTGAAGGCGTGTGCACAGTGCATCATCATGCACAGTAGGTAGGGAGGAGGGCGCTTGCAGATCGAAGCTTGGCGCCCGGTTAAGACGTTGCCCAAGGCAACGTTCAGTTCAAACAATAGAGCATGATTATGCGTATGGCATGTCGATCCGCGCGTCGATCGAGGGGCGTTTTTTCGTTTTTCCTGATGATTTCGGTGGGGTACATGGCGGTCAGTCCTGTGCTCGCCAACCCCTCTGGCGCACAGGTCGTCAACGGTCAGGTGTCATTCCAGAACCATGGCAACACGCTGACCGTTACCAATACGCCCGGCAGTATTATCAATTGGCAGAATTTCTCGATTGGCAAAGGCGAGACCACGACCTTTGTCCAGCAGAGCACGAACAGTGCGGTCCTGAATCGCGTCACCAGTCAGGACCCAACGCAGATTTTCGGTACGCTCGCATCGAATGGCCGTGTCTATCTGATCAACCCTAACGGCATTGTATTTGGTCGAGATTCGCAAATCGACGTGGCAGGTCTTGCCGCGTCCAGCCTGAATATCACCGATCAGGATTTTCTCGCGGGTAAGCGTAATTTTACGGGCACCGGCCAGGCCGGCATCGTTTCGAATCAGGGCACCATCACCACGCCGAGCGGCGGGCAGGTCTTCCTGATCGCACCCAATGTCGAAAACCATGGCCTGATCGCATCGCCGCAGGGCGAAGTGCTGCTGGCTGCGGGCCACCAGGTACAGCTAGTGGATGCGGCGGACCCGAATTTGCAAGTGACGGTTAGCGCGCCGACCGACAGCGCGTTGAATCTCGGCAAAATCGTCGCCCAAAGTGGCCGCATCGGTATTTTCGGCGCCTTGGTTAACCAGAATGGCGTAGTGAATGCAGACAGTGCCGCGATGGGGGAGAACGGCACCATCGTATTGAAGGCGAGCCAGGGCGTTGCCTTGGGCAGCGCCAGCCAGACCGCCGCCGTTGGTGCGGGCTCGGGCGGCCGTATTGATGTATTCGGGCCGCAGGTCATCGTCAATGGCGGCGCGCAAGTCGACGCAAGCGGGCAAAGCGGTGGCGGCACGATCCGCATCGGTGGCGATTTCCATGGCGCGAACACTGCGGTGCCCAATGCCGTGAATACCTATGTCGGCAATGGGGCATTCATCAAGGCGAACGCCATCCAAACGGGCAATGGCGGGCGGGTTGCCGTATGGGCTGACCAACAGACTGCGATGTATGGCCATATTTTTGCCCAGGGTGGCGTACAGGGCGGCGACGGTGGCTTTGTCGAAACATCGGGCAAGCAATATCTGGATTTCAGGGGGCTCGTTGACTTACGGGCGCCCAAAGGTACGGCTGGCACGTTGCTGCTCGACCCGACCGACATCAATATCACGAGCGCACCGACGACCCCTGACATCACACCGGTGACATCGTTGGTCGGGGGGGCGCTCACCACCACCAATACCGGCAGCAATGCGACATCGAATCTCAGTACGACCGATCTCGTCAACCAGCTCAACCTCGGCAATGTCGTGGTCTCGACCAGCTCAGGCGCCGCGGCCCCATCGGGCGGCACGATAACGGTTGGCTCTGCGGTCTCGGGCTGGACAGCTTCGACTTCGTTGACCCTGTCGGCGACGAAGGACATCAATATCAACGCGCCGATCACCGGGCCGAATGGCACGCTGATTCTGAATACCGTCCCGGGGAGCGGTGGCAATATCAGCCAAACTGCACCCATTACCGTCGCCGGCCTGGCATTCAACGCAGATGGTCAAGTAACACTGACCACTGCCGGGAATAGCGTCGCGAACCTGGCGGGTGTGGCAAAGGGGAACCTGGCATTCATTGATACGGTTCCGTTGTCACTCGCGCCGGTGGGCGGGCTCAGTGGTCTGTCCGTCACGGGCGGTTCCGGTACGAGTTTGTCGGTGACGACGACCGGCGGGGCTTTGAACGCCAACGAGGATGTGCAATGTGGCAACGCAGCTTGTGCCGTGCAGTTGATCGCGAATACCGACATTAACTTGATGGCGGGGGCGTTGACTGCTACGTCCGGTGCGACGCTCAATGCCGGCCGTAACGTTACGCAGAGCAATGGTGCCAGCCTCAATATGCCTACCCTGGCGGTGACGGCAACCAACGGTTCGGTATCGCTGGGCTCGAACACCAATGCCTACGCGGCCACCGTGTCGGGTTCTGCGGCAACCGGCTTTAGCATGGTCGATCAGGGCAATATCCTGGTGGGTGGTACCTTGTCGACCACCAGCGGCCTGGTTTCGCTGCAGTCGACGGGCGGCAGCGTGGTGGCTGGGAACCCGGTCAATGCGCCGAATGTGGCATTGCAGGCGGCCAACGGGGTCGCGATCAGTTCGCCGATCAATGTCACACCCGGCACGGGCACGATTGCACTCGAAACGACCGGCGGCAATATCACCCAGACTTATCCGATTACCGCAGGCTCGCTTTCTGCCGTGTCGACGAATGGCAATGTGATACTCAACTACAACGGCAACGCCGTGGGTACAGTTGCAGGCAGCGGGAGCGGGGCAGACGGCGTCGCCGCGTTCAATTTCGTCAACGGCGCCAGTGTCACGGTGGGTAATGTAGCAGCCGTCGGCGGCGTGCCCGCGATCAGTGGTGTGACGTCCGCCACGGGCGGGGCTGGTAACGATATTCAACTGAAGACGGTTGGGGGCGATATTACGCTGGCGGCTCAAGTGCTGGCCTACAGCGGCACATCGATCAACACTGCTGGCAATATCGTGCAGGGTACTGGCGGGCTGCTGAGCGGACCGGCGGTGACTTTGCAAACAGCCGGCACGTCGGGTATCGGCGCCAGCAATGCCCCGATCCTGACGCATACGGGCACGCTGGCTATGACGTCGACTACCGATGCCTACGTCAGCAATGGCGCTACCTCTTTGAATCTGGCTAACTCATCGATCAACGGCCACGTCGAGGTGGATTCAGTAGGCCCGATCTCGATGTCGGGCAGCGCTGCGCTCTCGGCCGGCTCGGTGACGCTGGTCTCGCAAGGTGCACTCTCGATTGGCAGTACGAGCCCGATTACCGCGACCGCGGGCGCAATTGCACTCTATTCGGGCTACACGCCTGTGCCAGGCGGTACGCCGACCGTGAGCACCGCAGCTGCCGCCGCCGTGCCGGGTAATCTCGGGGCTACAACGACGGTCGATATCTACGCGGGCGGCACAATCAGCCAGACCGGCACGTCGACCCCGCACGCAACGCTGCACGCGAATCAATACGTGCCCCCGCCCACGCTCAATCAATGCGTGGCCAATCCGGGCCTTGCAGGCTGCGCTTCCGTGCTGCCTTCCTTGACCGCATGTGAGGCGAACCCGGCGACGTTTGGGTGCTCGGTTGTACTGCCGACCATCGCGGCCTGTACTGCATCGCCTGCGACGCCGGGGTGTACGGTTGTGCTGCCAACCCTGGCTGCCTGCACGGCCGCTCCCGCAACGGCGGGGTGTTCGGCGGTATTGCCCTCGCTGGCAAGCTGTACTGCATCGCCTGCGACGACTGGGTGCTCAGCCGTGCTGCCGACCTTGGCCGCCTGTACGGCATCGCCTGCGACCGCCGGGTGTTCGGCCGTGTTGCCGACCCTTGCGAGCTGCGTTGCGTCACCCGCAACGGCAGGCTGTTCGGCTGTGCTGCCTAGCTTGACGACATGCACGGCGGCGCCGTCGACGGCGGGCTGTAGCACGGTTTTACCGACCTTGGCGGCCTGCGTGGCCGCACCTGCGACCGCCGGTTGTGCAGCGGTTTTGCCTAGCTTGGCAAGCTGTGTCGCATCCCCATCGACTGTTGGGTGTTCGGTCGTGCTGCCCCCGATTGCTGCGTGTGTCTCGTCGCCGTCGCAGACGGGCTGCGGTGTTGTCCTGCCGTCGCTGGCATCGTGCGTTGCGTCGCCTTCGGCAGCCGGTTGTTCGGTGGTATTGCCGACACTCGCATCCTGCGTCGCTTCACCTGCTACGGTGGGTTGTACCGTTGTGCTTCCTCCATTGAATACCTGCGTGGCCGCCCCATCGACGGCGGGCTGCGTCGCAATTTTGCCTAGCTTTGCCCAGTGTACCGCTGCACCTGCAACGGCAGGCTGCGTGGCGGTATTGCCGACCATCGCACAATGCGCTGCCGCGCCAGCGACAGCTGGCTGCTCAGTGGTGCTGCCTACCTTCAGTGCCTGCACGCTCAATCCGTCGCAGCCTGGCTGTGGCGTGGTGCTGACCTCCTTGATAGAAGCGCCCGGCAATACGATTACCCCGCCAACGGTCAGCCAGACGGTGACAGAGACCGACGCGAACGTCTGCGCGGTTGGCGGCAGTGCATCTCAGTGCACTCAAGCGTCGACGCCAAGCGCTGCATCGCGTCTAGCCAGCACGACCCAGTCAACTACTGAGGCCACGCACGACAAGCCGGTGGCGGCACAGAAATGTAACTAGTTCGCGTACGGCCGCGCGACTCTACGCTTACCGGCCATCATGACCAAAGCGGCGACCTGATCAGGTCGCCGTTTTTTTTTGCTGGTTGCGATGGCTTTGGCATTGATCGGGGCGATGCAGGGCACCTGGCACGTAGCGTGCTTAATCAGTCCCGACAGGTCAATCCAACAAGACAACTGCGAGTACCGAGCCATGTTATCCAAACTCGATGCCTTTTTTGCCCCCGACGAAGCCGCGCTCAAGCTGCGCGGCATGCGGCAGGAGGTGATCGCCAGCAATATCGCCAACGGCGATACACCGGGTTACAAGGCGCGCGACATCGACTTTGGCCAGGCGTACCAGCGTGCTTTGTCGGCTGCGCAGCCTGCGCGGCTTCAGATGACGCAGACCGACCCGCGCCATTTGGGTGGCAACCCAAAGCAGCAGCTGGAAACGGATTTGCTCTACCGCAATGACCTGCAGCCCTCAATCGACGGCAATACCGTCGACATGAATACCGAGATGGCGAATTTTGCCGACAACGCAGTGCACTACCAGGCAAGTTTGACCTTCATGCAGCAACATATTGCCGGTCTGCGCGCAGCGCTGCAGACGCAGTAAGCGAAAGACGGGAGATAGATCATGTCCTTGTTCGGTGTCTTCGATATTGCCAGCTCCGCAATGGCCGCACAGTCGATTCGACTGAATGCGACCGCGAGCAATATCGCCAATGCAGACAGCGCAACCAGCTCGACCGGCCAACCTTATCGCGCCAAGCAAGTGGTGTTCTCGGCCACACCGCTGTATGCCAACCAGCCGCAGGCAGTTGGCGTCAAGGTGGCCGCGGTCTCGGAAGACCAATCGCCGCCGCGTCTCGTGTACGACCCAAAGAATCCGCTGGCTGACGGCAACGGCTACATCGCCATGCCGAATGTGAATGTGGTGGAGGAAATGACCAACATGATTTCTGCATCGCGCGCCTACCAAACGAATGCAGACATGATGAATACCGCCAAGACCTTGCTGCAAAAGACATTGCAGCTTGGTCAGGCTTGATGATCGGAGCTTCAAATGACCACCACCGCGCCTTCGGCAGCCTCCGCCGGTAACGTCTTTACCAATATGAACCAGAGTCGCACCGACGCGACTCAGGCGCAGCAGTTGCAGAGCCAGTTCCTGCAGCTCTTGACGACCCAGCTGAAAAACCAGGACCCGACGAATCCGACCGATACGTCGCAGATGACCTCGCAGCTGACGCAGATTTCGACAGTGAGCGGCATTCAGAGCCTGAATTCGACCGTATCGAACATGGCCAGCACGTTCAACGCGGCGCAGTCCTTCCAGGCTGCCGGCCTGATCGGCCGCCAGGTGATGGCGAGCGGCACCAGTCTTGCGTACGACGGCACCAACCCGCCGAGCGCGCAGGTGACTGTGCCTGACAATGCCGGCAAGGTCACATTGCAGGTCTACGACGCCAATGCGCGTCTCGTGGACACGATCCAGATGGGTACGCCGAAGGCGGGCAACCAATTGGTGAAGTGGGATGGCACGGACGGCAACGGCAATAAGCTGCCGGCTGGCACCTACACGATTGCCGCCCAAGGCGTTGCAACAGACGGCACGACCTCGAACCTCGATACGGCTACCTATGTGAAAGTCAACAGCGTCAGCATCGGCAGCGATGGCGTGAAGCTGCAGGTCAGCGATGGCAGGGATATTGCTATGACTGACATCACGCAGATCGACTAAAGCCCGAGCGGCAAAGCTTGCCGGGCTAGCGACGGCAAAGAATACGAACACGAAGCAACAGTAGCGGGAGATTGATCATGGGTTTCGAACAAGGCCTGAGCGGGATTAACGCTGCATCCAGTTTTCTGGATGTGGTTGGCAACAACATCGCCAACTCCAATACTGTCGGCTTCAAAGGCTCGCGTGCCGAATTTTCCGATGTCTACGCCAATACGCTTGCGTCGACCGGCTTCCAGATCGGTATCGGCGGCCGTACTTCCGCCGTGGCGCAGCAGTTTGCCCAGGGCAATATCACGAGTACCAGCAACCCACTCGACGTGGCGATTCAGGGCAATGGTTTCTTTCGCCTGATTTCGCCAAGCGGCAGCTATAGCTACACCCGAAACGGCCAGTTCCAGCTTGATCGGAACGGATTTATCGTGAACGATGGCGCGCAGCTCGCCGGCTTCCCCGCGAATTCGAATGGTCAATTGATCACGGGTGCCACGCCGCAGCCGCTGCAGATCAAGACCTCCAATATCGGCGCCCAGGCAACGGGCGGCTCTACGCTTGCCAATGCGGGCTTGACGCTGGGCATGAATCTGGACGCGCGCAGCCCGATCGTTTCGCGCGGTACCAGTACCTTGTCGGTGAACGGCATGACGCTGAGCAATGCAGCGGCGGTCGGTGCGACGCAAACTTACCAGACCCGTATTGCTGACTCCACGGGCGGCATGCATACGATGAACGTCAAGCTCACCAATGTCGCGCCCAATACCTGGGCCGTGTCGACAGAGCTTGATAACTCCGGCACGTTTACCCAAACGGCAACGCCTTTGGTATTCACGGCCGCAGGCCAGCTGCAATCGGGCGGCACCCAGGCAGTGAGCTACCCCATCAGCTCGCCGGCACCGGCTTATGGTACGACGCCGCTGAACTTCAACCTGAATTTCGCGGGTGCGCAGGAAGCGGCTGTTACGGCAGCAGGTACGACGACCACGAACGACACCGCTGCCCAAAATACGACGATTGCGGTTTACAACTCGAATCTCGATGCAGCTGACCCGGTGGGTACTGTGCACTCGTATAACAGCACCTTCCTTGACCCGAACGGTGCGACGCATACGATTGCAATCAACTTGACCAACGCCGCGGCCAATACCTGGACTGCAACCTACAGCATCGATGGTGGTGCAGCAGTGGCGGCGCCGAGCACCGTTCAGTTCAATACCAAGGGGCAGTTGATCGGCGGCACGCCCATCGCAGGTACGTTCGCCTACCCGGCCATTGCGGCACAGAACCAGCCGGCCGGCACGATGAACTTCAATATCAGTCTGCAAGGTTTGACGCAGCAGGCCTCTGCGTTTACCAATGGCACGGTGCAGGTGCGCAGCACGCCGCCAGTCGTTCCGTCTGACCCCACGAGCTATACCTCGTCGACGTCATCGACGGTGTACGACTCACAAGGCGTTTCGCACACCTTGACCTTCTATTTCACCAAGGTCGGCGTGAATACCTGGGAGACGCAAACCAGCTTTGACGGCGGCGCCCCAGTGACTGAGCCGGGCTACACCACCTTCGACGCGGTCGGCAATATGAATGGTGGCTCGCAATTTGCTTATACCTCTCCGATCGCGTCGCCAAGCGGTGCACAGACACCACTGGCATTCACCACCTACTTCACAGGCACCACACAGTTTGGCAATCAGTTTGCTGTGAACAACCTGAGTCAGGATGGTTATGCCGACGGCAACATCACGGGTTTGACGATCAACTCCGACGGGACGATTCAAGGCCGCTATTCAAATGGGCAGAACCGGACCATCGGACAGATCACGCTGTACAACTTCACCAACCCGCAAGGGCTTGAATCCATTGGCAACAACCAATGGGTCGAGACCTACGCGTCGAATCAGGCGCGGCAGGGGGTGCCGGGCACGTCAGATTTCGGTTCGCTGCAATCGGGCTCGGTCGAAGACTCCAACGTCGATATCACGAAGGAGCTCGTCGATCTGATCACGGCGCAGCGGGCGTATCAGGCGAACTCGCAGACGATCAAAGTGCAGGATCAGGTGTTGCAGACGATTACCAGTCTGCGCTGATCGCCTTAAACGCCGGGGCGCGCTTCGCGGGGGGAGCGTCCAGGTGGGCAAGCAGCAGAAAGCAGCCGGCAAGAACTGCCGGCACAGGAGAAGAAGATGGATCGACTGATCTACGTGGCCATGACAGGGGCCAAGCACACGACGCAGCAGCAGGCCAATATTGCGAACAATCTGGCGAATCTTTCCACGCCCGGTTTCAAGCAACAGTTGTCTGCATCGCGCGCCGTGCAAGCCGTAGGCGGTACCGGGTACCAAACCCGGACCTATACGCTCGATCAGACGACGGGGTCTGATTTCTCGCCGGGTCCAGTACAGAACACGGGCCGCAATCTGGACGTATCCGTATCAGCAGATGGCTTTATCGCTGTCCAGACGCCGACGGGCGAAGCCTATACGCGCAATGGCGCGTTCGAAATCGACGCCAACGGCATCCTGCGTACGCAATCGGGTAATGCGGTCATCGGGGACGGCGGCCCAATCACGATTCCGCAAGACAATACGATCACCATCGGCACCGACGGCACCATCAACGCGGCGCCTGTCGACAACCCGGCGCAAGCCAACCAGGTCGGCCGCATCAAGCTGGTGAAGCCCGAGCTCGCGACGCTCGACCGTGGCTCGGATGGCCTCTTTCGGCCGCGCAACGGGCAAGTCGCGCAATTGGACGATACGGTCGAAGTGACCAGCGGCGCACTGGAAGGCAGCAACGTCAATGCGGTGGAGCAATTGGTCAGCATGATCAACTACCAGCGCAACTACGACTTGCAGATCCAGCTGGTACAAAACGCCGATCAGAATGCACGCGCCGCCGCAGCCATCATGCAGTTGAGCTGATTGGCATAAGAAGAACAATACGGCGACAGGAAAGAAAGGAATACCGCTATGTTGAGGTCACTGTGGATTGCCAAGACGGGCATGGACGCGATGCAGATGAACATCGACGTCATCTCGAACAATCTGGCCAACGTCAACACCAACGGCTTCAAGCAGTCACGTCCGATTTTCGAGGACCTGCTGTACCAGACGCTGCGCCAGCCTGGCGGTGCGACCAGCCAGCAAACCGAGCTGCCGACGGGGCTGCAGCTGGGTACAGGCGTCAAGCCGGTGGCCACCGAGCGCATTTTCACCCAGGGTAACCTGCAAAATACGAACAACCCGTTTGACCTAGCCATCAACGGCAACGGCTTCTTCCAGATTACGTTGCCCGATGGCACGACAGGCTACACGCGGGATGGTGACTTCCAGGTGAACAACCAGGGCGTGATCGTGACGGCCGAAGGCAATCCACTCGCCGGCAATATCACGGTACCCATTGGCACTACCCAGTTCAGCGTCAGCCGCGACGGTATTGTGACGGCTTTGCAAAGCGGCCAAACCACACCGACGCAGATCGGCACCATCCAGCTCGCCAACTTCATCAATCCGGCTGGTCTGCAGAGCGTGGGCGACAATCTCTACAAGGAGACGTCGGCATCCGGTGCGCCGCAGGTGAATACGCCGGGCCTCAATGGCCTTGGCGTGCTCAACCAGAATTTTGTCGAAACCTCGAATGTGAACATCACAGAGGAACTGATTTCGATGATCGAAGCGCAGCGCGCGTATGAAATCAATTCGCGCTCGATTACGACGTCGGATCAGATGCTTCAGAAACTTACGCAACTGTAAGTCGCGGCTTGATTACTGGAGAACGACCATGATCCGTCATCTTTGCAGCGTCTTCGCAGTCCTCCTCGTGGCGGGCTGCGCCACCAGCGTACCGCCCAGCATCGTCTCCCAGCCCACCGTCGTGCGGCCCGTGGCGAAGCCTGTATTGGCCCTGAACAACGGCAGCATCTACCAGGCCGGCAGCGCCAAGGGCTGGTTTGAAGACAAGCAGCCGCACCAGATCGGCGACAACATCACGATTCAGCTCGAAGAGTCGATCAACGCCTCGGCCAAGTCAGGTAATTCTGCCGAACGTAGCGGGAATGAAACGACCAAGGTGGCAGCGGGTACGAATTCCAAGACCTTTGGTGGTTTGTTCAATGGCCTGAACCTCGATGTGACCCATGACAACAAGTTCACGGGGCAGGGTGCAACGAGCTCAAGCAATACGTTTAACGGGCTGATCACCGTCATGGTGAATGAGATTCTGCCGAACGGAAATCTTTCCATTGCAGGTGAAAAGCAGGTCAGCATCCGGGGTGAGACCAGTTACCTACGCGTCTCTGGCGTGGTGAATCCAAGCGATATTCAAGCGGGCAATGTGATATCCTCAACCCGGATAGCCGAAGCCCGGATCGAAGAAGTAGGGACTGGAACGGTTGCTGCTGCGGATAAAGCAGGTTGGCTGCAGCGATTCTTCTTCAGTTATCTGCCATTCTAAGGGCGGCTGTTTAGCGATCTTCCCGGTCAGCATCTTAATGATGCTGGCCGATGGCGCATCGGATCGTGGCGCTAACGCCACGGTCCAATTCCGGCCCGGTTCCTGGCGATAGTGAATCGGGGAACACAGCTGTTTACTGGCCCTTGCCTTACATGAGTCGAAGCTACGTCGCCCGCCTGATCTGCATAGTGAGTTTGGTCGTCGTCGGCGTTTGTGCGCAGGCACAAAAGCTCAAGGAGCTCGCCAGCATTGGCGGCGTCCGTGAAAACCAATTGCTGGGCTACGGCTTGGTGGTGGGCTTGGATGGCAGCGGTGACCAGACTACCCAGACGCCGTTCACGGTGCAGAGCATCATCAATATGCTCACGCAACTTGGCGTCCAGCTCCCTACTGCAACCAGCCTTCAGCTCAAGAACGTCGCTGCCGTTACCGTGACGGCCTCGATGCCTCCGTATTCGCGCGTCGGTCAGCCGATCGACGTGACGGTATCTTCCATTGGTAATGCTAAATCCTTGCGTGGCGGCACCTTGCTCATGAGCCCGCTTAAGGGGGCTGATGGCCAGGTCTATGCCATTGCTCAGGGCAACCTGGTGGTGGCAGGCGCGGGTGCGGCTGCGGGTGGGTCGTCCACCCAGATCAATCAACTCGCTGTCGGCCGCATTCCAGGCGGCGCCACGGTAGAGCGGGAAGTACCCAGTGCTGTGGGGCAGGGCGATTTTGTCATGCTGGCCCTGAATGAAGCCGATTTCGGCACGGCTACACGTGTAGCACAGGCGCTGAATTCGGCGCTGGGTGCCACGACCGCTCGCGCGCTCGATGCACGGACCATTCAGGTGCGCGCTCCCCAAGATTCCGATGCGCGTGTGGCCTTCATGGCCCGGCTGGAAGATGTCTCGGTGATACCTGCAGAAAGCGTTGCCAAGGTGATCATCAATGCCCGTACAGGGTCGGTGGTCATGAACCAGGCGGTCACGCTGGAACCCTGTGCGATCTCGCATGGCAATCTGACCGTCACCATCGTGGCCAAGAACGAAGTCAGCCAGCCTAATGCGCTCTCTCGCGGCAAAACGGCGAAGGTCGAGAATGCAACGGTCGACATCAAAACTGAAAAGGGTGGCGTAACCATGGTGCCGCGTAGTGCCAACCTAAACGAGGTTGTCCGTGCGCTGAACCAGATCGGCGCTACGCCGCAAGACCTGCTGGCGATCCTGCAAGCCATGAAGGCAGCTGGTTCGCTCAAGGCTGAGCTGGAAATCATTTAGTCGATTTGTTTGCCGCAAAAAAGGCGCTTCGGCGCCTTTTTTGTTGCCCGGCACACACGGTCACCTATCCGGCAAAAGGCATGGAATGAACTTGCCGCCGGCGCCTCGATATTGCCCTGGAACACGCCTGTTTCCAAGGTTCTATGGGGTGGCCCAGTCCTTGCTTGTCATGGTTCGGAATCCAACTGAACCGGTGGCCCGCCGTGCAAGCGACCTCTTCTTCGACAGACGCAGTATTGAACCAAAGCCTCGCGATTGACGCGCAGGCCGTGGGCAAGCTGCGCGGCCAATTGGCCAAAGACCCGAAAGCTGCAGCGACCCAGGTCGCCAAGCAATTCGAGAAGATGTTTCTCGATATGGTCATGAAGTCGATGCGCGATGCCTCGCCGAAGTTCGATGAGCTGGATTCCAACACGGTTGGTACCTTCCGTTCCATGTACGACGAGCAGCTTTCCCAGACGCTGACGAGTGGCAAAGGCCTTGGCTTGGCCGACGTCATTGCCGCGCAGATTGCACGCCAGAACGACCCGAGCAGCCTGTCGCGTCCGCTCAACAAGCCCCAGACCTACGATTTTTCCGGTAAGGCAGCTGCAGCCCCACAAGCCGCAAACGAGGCGGCAGGCGGCAGCGAGCAAGCGGCAGCATTTGTCGCCAGCGTAGGCAACGCGGCAACGTCTGCCGCCCAGCAGCTCGGCGTTTCGCCCCACCTCGTACTGGCCCATGCCGCGCTCGAGTCCGGCTGGGGGCGCAAGCCGATCACCGATTCGAAGGGACGCAACAGCCACAACCTGTTTGGCGTCAAGGCAGGTAGCGATTGGACGGGCGATACGGCTGACGTGGTGACGACCGAATTCGTCGGCGGCGTGGCGCAAAAGCGCGTCGAGACCTTCCGCGCCTATGGCAGCTATGCCGAAGCCTTTGCCGACTACGCGAAGTTGATCGGCAAACGATTTTCTGGCGCCACGCAAACTGGCAGCGATGCCCAAGTGTTTGCGGGACGCCTGCAACAAGGTGGCTACGCCACTGACCCAGAGTACGCAGCAAAACTGACCAAGGTTGCCGATAGCGCTGCATTGCGCCCCTACCGGGTCGGTTGAACGCACGAGGAACGACGAAGGCTGTTTTAGGGCGGCCGGAGGAACATCATGAGCGACAGCGTCTATAACATTGCAATTTCAGGTTTGCGCGCGGCCCAGATCGGGCTGACGACCACCAGCCAGAATATTGCCAATGCCAATACCCCCGGCTACACACGCCAGACCATTGACCAGAGCGCGGCGAACCCGCAGCCGTCGGGCAGCGGCTTTATCGGCAACGGCGTCGACGTCAATACGATCACGCGGGTCTATAGCCAGTTCCTGGTGCAACAGATGCAAAGCAACACGGCGCAGAATGGGTTTCTGACCAATCTGCAGTCGCACCTGTCTGACCTCGACAACCTCTTGGCAGACCCATCTGCCGGGTTTTCGCCTTCGCTGCAGGATTTCTTCACCGGCGTGCAAACGGTTGCTAACAACCCGACGCAACCGGCTGCGCGCCAATCGCTGATCGGCCTCTCGCAGGCCATGATCACCAAGCTGCAAACGGTCAATACGCAGCTGAACCAGTTTTCGAGCGACATCAATACCGAGCTGACCTCGACGGTCGGCAACATCAACTCGATCACCAACCAGATCGCCAACCTGAATCAACAGATCTCCTTGGCGACAGGTGCTGGTGGCGGCAACCAGCCTAACGACCTGTTGGACCAGCGCGATCAACTAGTGACCCAGCTGAATCAATACGTCAAATCAACCATCATCAAGCAGTCCGATGGTAGCTACAACGTGTTCATTGGCAATGGGCAGAATCTGGTCGTCGGTAATCAGGCCTTTACGCTGGGCGCCGTGCCGTCGCAGCAAAACCCGGCGGAGCTCGATGTGGCCTACCAGCAGTTCGGCGCTACGGTCTACATTGCGCCCAATATGCTGACAGGTGGTTCGCTTGGTGCTGCACTGCAGTACCGCGATCAGCTGCAGCAAACGCAAAGCGCCGTGGGCCGCGTGGCGGCAGCGCTTGGGCAGACCGTCAACACGCAAAACAAGCAGGGGCAGGATCTAAACGGCCAGATCGGCGGCAATTTCTTCCAGTTCCCGGTCGAAAAGATCAATACGCAGACCAAGCTGGGCGCGAACGGCGTGACGTTGACGTCGACCAACCTGTCTGCGCAGCCTTTTGTGGCGAGCGATTTCAATGTCCGTCTGGATGCAGGCTCAGGCAACTACATCATTACGCGGCTGACCGACGGGCAGAACGTGTCTGTAGCACCTGCCGTGATGACCTCGGCAGCAGGGCAGAACGCATTCGGTATCAACTTCAAGCTGTCCGCCAACATGGTGGCAGGCGAGAGCTTCGGCGTCTCCTTCCTGCCGGCGGCCAGCAACGTGATCCCCAATACCAATAACACCGGCAATGCGACCATCCAGGCATCGCTCGCGAATACCAACCTCCTGACAACCAGCAACTATCGGTTCGATGTGCTGACGCCACCGGTGCCGCCGGGCTCGGATAGTTATGTGCTGACGCGGCTCAGCGACGGCAAGCAATGGAATATCACGGGCACGGAATGGGCGAACCCACCGGTGGATCAGTATTTCAGCGACGGCATGGACGGGCTGCGCCTTTCGCAGCCTGCGGGTACGGTGAAGGCGGGCGATTCCTACCTGATCCAGCCTACGCAGGGCTTCGCGACGAATATGTCGGTCCAGATTACTGACCCGGCAAAGATCGCCGCAGGGTATTCGATCAAGACCAACGGCGACACAGCCTTGGTCACAACTAATGCCGGTGTCGCCAACACCGGTACCGGTGCGATTACGAACACGACCTCGGTGATCGACGCGAGCGGTGGCGTGAATGCCAAGCCGATCGACCTCGTGTTCACTGCGCCGGGGACCTACAACATCGTTGATCACGCAACGGGTTCGCCACTGCTTTCAAATCAGGCCTATGTGGCCGGCAACCCCATCACCTACAACGGCTGGACGGTTTCGATTACCGGCGCGCCGGCTGCGGGCGATACATTTGCCGTCGCGCCAAAGGTGAATACCGGGTCCGGGCAAATTTCTGCGGGTGCCCCCTCGGGTTCACCGCTCAACATCAATCTATTGAATCAGCAAGGTGCGCTGCCTTCGACGATCAGCTCGGTCGGTATCCACTTCACCTCGCCGACGCAGTTCGACATCATCGACCCGACCAAACCGGCACCGGGCAATGTGCTCGTTGGCGGTCAGACTTACACGACCGGCCAGTCGATTACCTACAACGGCTGGTCGGCAAGCCTGACCGGCGTGCCCAATACCAACGACACCTTCATGCTGATCCAGAGCAATACGGGTGGCGTATCGGATTCGCGCAACATCCTCGCGATGGGCCAGCTGCAGACCGCCAATACGATTGCCAACGGCAGCGCGAATTACCAGGGCGCATACAGCCAGATGGTGGCCAACGTCGGTGTGCAAGCCAACCAGGTCAATATCAACCAGAGCGCGCAGGCGCAGCTGTTGCAGCAGTCGCAAACCAAGTTGGCGGAAACCTCGGGCGTCAATCTGGACGAAGAGGCATCGAATTTGCTCATCTTCCAGCAGGCCTATCTTGCTGCGAGCAAGACCATTCAGGTTTCCCAACAGGCGTTTCAGTCCATCCTGGCCATTGGTGGCTGATCGGTATAGCGTAGGGAGTCGAATATCATGCGTATCGCCAGTAGTACGATTTTCAATGTCGGCGTGTTCAATATGGACAACCGGCAGTCCGACCTCTACAAGCTGCAGAACCAGCTTTCGACCGGGCGAAAGGTCCTTACGCCATCAGACGACCCGGTGGCCGCAGCCCGCTCGCTCGATTTGCAGCAGGCGCAGAGCCAGAATACCCAGTATGGGACGAACATCGATTCGGCGACCTCGACGCTGAATCTGTCCGAATCCAGCCTGAGCCAGGTGATTTCGACGATTCAGGATATCCAGACGCTTGGGGTGCAGTCGGGCAACCCAGGTCTCTCGGCGCAAGAAAAAGGCATTATTGCGACCAGTATCAACAGCAAATACCAGCAGCTGATGAGCCTCGCCAACGCCACCGACGGCAATGGGCAGTACCTTTTTGCCGGTTACCAAGGCAATACCAAGCCGTTTAACGAACTGTCATTCGGCAATGTGCAGTACAACGGCGACCAAGGGCAGCGCCTGGTGCAGATTTCAGCGTCCCGCCAAGTCGCGATTTCGGATTCGGGTTCCAATATCTTTGAAAACATCAAGGATGGTAACGGCACCTACACCACGTCGACGACCAACCCAGATTTGCCGCGTACCATCAATGTCGGCAACAGCGGCCCGATCGAATTCAACCGGGCTGCGGCAGGCGGCTACGTCAAATCCAACTACACCGTGGCCTGGAACAGCGGTACCGGCCAATATACGGTGACGCGGGTTTCGGACGGTGCGACGGCGAATTTCACGCAGGCAGCGATTTTGGCGCCGGGCGGCGTCACTGCGCTGGGCATGACCATCACTGCGCAAGGCGCGGCACCGACGACGGCGACGGCGACGGGCAATTTCGACGGCACGCTGACCGCGAACGGCGGCACTGGCATCATCAGCCCGGGTACTGTCATTGACCCGGTGAAATGGGCTAGCGCAAACAATTCGGGCCAATACCGGGTTGCCTTCCATTCGGTGCCGGACCCGAAAAACCCGACAGCGATGCTGACGAGCTACGACATCATCGACAACAACCCGGCATCGGCGAACTACGACCGTTCGCTGATCGACGGCTACAACTACAAAACGGGCTTGCCGGCCAACGGCCGTACCGACTCGGCGGCGAATCCGAACTCCTATCCGCGTACTTATACGCCAGGTGCGGATATTGTCATGGGGCAGCAGCCAGGCGAAGCGACACCGCTGTACCCGGGCTGGGACTTTGGTGCGCGCTTCCAGGTGCAAGGCGTACCGGCCGACGGTGACAATTTCTCGATTCAGCCCAGCAAGGCGGAAGATCTGTTTACGACGGTTGGCAATCTCACGAATGCCCTGAATGCGTATCAGAACAACTCGACCTCGGCGTCACAGTTTCAGAATCAGCTGAACACGGCGCTGTCGAATCTCAACAATGCATTGACCAACGTGGTGACTGTTCAATCGGCGGTAGGGACGCGGCTCAAAGAAACCAGCTCGACGCAGTCGACTGAGCAAAGTATCAATATCACCTACCAGCAGACCATTTCGGGCCTGACCGATCTTGACTACACCAAGGCGATCAGTGACTTTACGCAAACGCAGACATACCTCGACGCGGCACGGAAGTCGTTCGCGTCGATCCAGAACCAGTCCCTATTCCAATATATCCAGGGTTGATCCCGGTTAGGTGGTTGGCAAAAGAAAAGGGGCGGATATCCGCCCCTTTCCTCATTGTCATGGTCAATCAGAAGCGGACCTTGACCGCATCGTCACCCAACCAACTCCGCAAAGAAGCCATCAGTTCGTCGCGCAGGGTGACGCGCCAGCCCTCACCCAATTCCATCTGGCACCGCGCATCGGCATTGTGGTATTCGATCTGAACCGGGCATTCACCGCCAAGATACGGTGTCATCAGCTGGCGCAGATGCTGCGCATCGGCATTGCCGTTGAACAGCAATGAGAGCGACCGAGCAAAACGGCTGCGCGCTTCGGCAAGGTCGAGCACACGCTCCGCAATGATGCGCAGCCCGCCACCACCACCGTAGCTATCTTCACTGACCTTGGCTTCGATCACCAGTAGGGCGTCTTCGCGCAGCTTGGCTCGCGCCGCATCGAATACTTCCGAATAAACCATCACATCGCGTTTGGCGGTGGCGTC
>Ga0213872_10000400_pt1 | contig 36083 bp, 30 predicted proteins | sample VelepicomBERX_R2_FD_160071 | JGI IMG/M metagenome (GOLD analysis project Ga0213872, IMG submission 160071) | Rhizosphere microbial communities from Vellozia epidendroides in rupestrian grasslands, the National Park of Serra do Cipo, Brazil - RX_R2 | ecosystem: Host-associated > Plants > Roots >... | reverse complement strand
GGCCTTGGTGTCCCAGGCCAGATTGTCGGCGGTCAGGTTGTTCGGCTCGCCGCCGCTGGCCGCGACGCTGTAGATGTCGAAGTTGGTCGACCAGGCTTCGGTCTTGCCGGCGATGCGGGCCGAGAACACCACGGTCTTGCCGTCCGGGCTGAAGCGGTATTCTTCGTTGTCGCCGAATGGCTTGGACGGCACGTCGCCATCCAGCTTGCCGCTCAGGCTGACCGGCTGCGCCGTGACTTTGCCGCTGGCGTCGATCGGCGCCGAGTACAGCACATTGTTACGGCCGTCGGCCCAGGTATCCCAGTGGCGCACGAACAGCTTGTCGAACACTTTGCCGCTGGCCTTGTTCTTGGCTTGCGCGTCCAGACGCGACTTGGTGCAGGCCAGGTCGGCGCAGTCGCGGAACACGGCGGCGCTGAACAGCAGCCGGTCGCCCTGCGGCGAGATGCGGAAGTTGTCGACATCGACCGGCAAGTCGGTGACCTTGGCCGCTTCGCCGCCGCTCAAAGGCAGGCGCCAGACCTGCGAGGAACCGGAACGGCCCGACAGGAAGTAGATCGCGTCGCCGCTGGGCGACCAGGCGGCGTCGGTGCTGCTGGCGTCAGCCTGGGTCAGGCGCTGCGGCGCGGCCTTGGGATTGCGCAGGTCCAGCATCCACAGCTGGGTATTGCCGCGGTTCTTTTCCATATTGGTCGAGCGCACGGCGTACACCACGTGGCTCGCATCCGGCGACAGCAACGGCGCGCTGACGCGCTCCATATTGACCAGGTCTTCCACGGTAAAGCCACGCGGGGCTGCGGCGGCGCTGGTAGCGGCGACGGCAGCGCCCAGCATCAGCAGGCGAAGTGTCATTGTTTTATCTCCGACGTTATAAGAAATGTACCGGCTTGTGGCCGGAAACCGGACATCATACCAAACCCCGGATATACTGGGCAGGTCGCGCTACCTGCCGGGAGTCGTCATGTTTTCCTGTTTGCGTTTGGCCTGCTTGCTCTGTCTGACGCTGCTGCTGGCACTGCTGCCGGCACCCCCGGCCATGGCGCAACAGCCGCAAACGGCTGCACGCCCCGGCACGCCGCCGGAGATCCTGGTGCTGGTCTCCGGCGCCTACGGCTACCCGAGCGTGGAGCAGTACGTCAGCGGCCTGGTGCAGGCGCTGCGCGGCCAGGGCGTGCCGCTGCTGAACATCCATGTCGAATACCTCGACCTGATCCGCCATTCCGATCCCGCCTACCGCCAGCAGATGGCCCAGCTGATGCTGCAGAAGTACGCCGGCAGGCGCATCCAGTCGCTGCTGGCCCTGCAGCAGCCGGCGCTCGGCATGGTGCTGAACGAAGCCAAAGCCCTGGCCCCCGGCGCCACCGTGCTGGCCGCCTTTGCCCAGGTGCCGCCCGAGCTGGAAAACGATGCGCGCAATTTCATCTTCCAGATGCCGCGCTACGACTTTGCCGGCACCCTGCAGCGCGCCCTGGAACTCTACCCCGCCACCAAACAGGTCGTCATCGCCGCCGGCGACAGCGAAATGGAGGCCGCGCGCCAGAAGGACATCGAACACCAGCTGGCGCCATGGCGCGGGCGCCTGACCCTGCGCTACACCGGCCAGACCCCGTTTGCCGTGCTGCTGAATGAGGTCGGCCACCTGGGCCCGGATACGGTGGTGATCACCACCGGCTATCTGCACGATGTCAGCGGCCGCCTGTTCGTGGCCGCTGACACCATCGGCCAGATCGCCGCCCTGGCCAGCGCGCCGGTATTCACCCTGATTGACGCCAGCGTGCGCGGCCGCGTGCTGGGCGGCATGATGCCGCGCCTGGACGACAGCGCCGCCGCCCTCGCCAAAGCCGCGCTGGGCTCGCCGCCGCAGGAGCACCTGTCCACCGCGCCGCTGGAGATCCTGCCCGTCTTCAACTGGCCCGAGCTGGCGCGGCGCAAGCTCGACACCGGCGTGCTGCCGGCGCAGACCGTGTATCTGTTCCGGCCGCCCACGCTGTGGCAGCAGCACCGCGGTTTCGTGCTTGGCATCAGCGCCCTGATCGTGCTGCTGATCCTGGCGCTGGCCGCACTGCTGTCGCAGCTGTATCAGCGCCAGCGCGCCGAAACCGCCCTGCAGCGGCGCGAAGCCTATTACCGCCGCCAGATCGAGCAGGCGCCGGAAGCCATCCTGGTGCTGGACTTCGACCAGCGCCGCATCCTCGACGCCAATCCGGCGGCGCAGCGCCTGTTTGTCGCCACCCGCGCCGAGCTGCTGTCCAGCTGGCTGCCGCGCTGGTACGACGAAGTCCAGCCCGACGGCCGTCCCGCCACCGATACCATGTGGGAGCATCTGGAACGCGCCCTGGCCGGCGAGCATGAAGTGTTCGAGCGCAGCGTGCGCACCAGCACGGGCGAGGTGGTGCCCTGCGAAGTCCGGGTGGTGAGCCTGGATGAGCCGGGACGGCGCGTGGTGCGAACCAGCTTCATCCGCCTGCAGGAACGTCCGGCCACGGCGGCGCAGCGGCGCGCCTGAGCGCTAGTGGCCCACGCGCAGGGCGTAGGCCGCCATCTGCGGCGGATAGTAGTGGCGGAACCATTTCCAGAACGTGGCGCTGCGGGCGCCGTGCTGCAGCAGCTGCATCAGGGTGGCCTGGTCCTGCGGCGACAGCGAGCGACGCGACACATACACCCCGCTTTCCGCCGGCGGCAGACCGTCCAGCAGGGTGAACTGCACCTCCTCCGCGACCCCGTCCAGGGCGGCATCTTCCTCCAGCGAGGCCAGGAACAGCGAGGGCGCGGCGATGGTGAAGTCGGCCCGGCCCGCCTTGAGCATGCGCGCCACCGCCAGGTTGGTGGCGGCATAGTCCATGCGGTGCTGGCCTTCCAGCAACGCCATCAGCCTGCTGTACTCGTCGCCGAACACATAGCTGCGCACCGCCACGCCACGCAGCTGGCGCGCGTCCAGCAGGGCCGGCACGCTGCCCAGCCGGACCGGACTGCGCTTGAGGCTGACCAGGGCCATTTTCAGGCGCATCATGGGCACGTACTCGGCCTGCTGGTCGCGCTTGGTGGAACGGGAGGATGGCAGCAGCAGGTCGGCCTCGCCCGACTCCAGAAACATGTAGGACAGGCGCGCCCGCGGCCGCACCGGGAAAGTGAAGCGGCAGCCGAACTTGTGGCCCAGCTCGCGCAGCGCGTCCGGGAAAGCGCCGGAGACCTTGTCGCCGTCGATGATCACGGAAAACCCGGTGGGCGCCACCGGCACCACAATTTCCCGCGTACACCCCGCCGTGGCCGCCAGCGGCAAGGCCAAGGCCAGCCCGGCCGACAGCAGTCGGCGCAGGCGGATCAGGTGGGGCGGGAGGGCAGACACGCGGACTCCGGAGCACAATATCAAGGTGGAAGCGAGGATTATACCGCTGATTTCCGTAGGGCAATCACCTATCCCGCCACGAGCGGCGCAAAAGGGACTAGCGCGATGCCAAATCGGTTGCTATAATTACGGCCCTTGGCCTGGTAGCTCAGTTGGTAGAGCAGAGGATTGAAAATCCTTGTGTCGGTGGTTCGATTCCGCCCCGGGCCACCAAGATTGATGAAAACGCCACCTTCGGGTGGCGTTTTTGTTTCCGGAGGGCGATACAATCGCGGTACTGACCATTACCGGGGCCCTCATGAAAACTCTCCAGCGTCTCACCGTCCTTGCCACCCTGCTGGCTGCCATGTCCGGCGCCCACGCCGCCAGTGCCGAGGCCGCCGGCAGCATCCTGCGCGACCCCGTGCGCGACAGCAAGCATCCCGCCACCAATACCGCCCTGCTGGTGCCCAGCGCGGGCATGGGCATGAATGCCGTGCTGATGCAGGCCTCCGGCGCCGGTTCCAAGCCGACCCTGGTGCTGCTGCACGGCCTGCCGGGCAATGAACAGAATCTCGACCTGGCGCAGGCCATCCGCCGCGCCGGCTGGAACGTGCTGACCCTGCACTATCGCGGCAGCTGGGGCTCGCCGGGCAATTTCAGCATTGCCGGCGCGATCGAGGATGCGGAGGCCGCCATGGCTTTCCTGCAGCAGCCGGAGAACGCCGCCAAGTACCACATCGATACGCACCGCCTGTTCATCGGCGGGCATAGCATGGGCGGTCTGGCGGCGGCCCTGTACGCGGCGCGCCATACGGATCAAGCCGGACTGCTGCTGGTCGACACCTGGAACGCCGGCCTCGACGGCAAGCAGCTGAATGCCCATCCGGAAGCTTTCAAGCAAGCGGTCGACTCGTTTGACGACCTGGGCAACAGCCTGGCCGGCACCGATGCGACCCGCCTGGTGCAAGAGACGCAAGCCCACGCCAGCGACTGGGATCTGAACCAGTACGCGCCGGCGCTGGCGCAGCGTCCGGCGCTGGTGATTGGCGCCACCTACGGCGGCGGCGAAGCCAACAAGCAGCTGGCCGACGCCATCCGCGCACAGCACAAGGGCAAGATCAGCAGCCTGACCATCGACAGCGACCACGCCTTCGCCGACCACCGCCTCGCCCTGTCGGCGGCCGTGGTCAGCTGGCTGCAGCGCCAGGCCGCATCGAAGCAGTAAGCGCTCCCGGGCGCGAGGCTAGTCCCTGCCTGCCTTGCGCCCTTTTTTGCCCCAGTAGGGAAACTCCTGTTCCGACACTTCGTAGGCAAGGTCGTCAATGCGCTGCCGCAGCTTGTCCTGCGCATCCTGCACCGCCTTGTTATAAATCGACGGCCCGATTTCCTCCAGGAAGAAGGCCAGCAGATTGCCGGCAACCAGGCCGCTGATCGGCTCTTCCATATTCTCGCGAAAATACCGCTCGATCGAAGCAACGGCCTCGGCGCGGTCAGTCTTTGATATTTCGATAGTCATGGCGTAAGTCTAACAGCTAGATTTGACAGCGCTTGAGTCTGTACCTAAAGTGGCCGGTGACGGATTTTGCGGCCGGCAAGCAAAACCCTACTGCGCCAGGTATTTAACGAAGTGCTTCTCGAATTTATCGAATCGATTACCGAATGAATCAATCCACTGACGGCATCCAATCCCTGTTCGCGCAAGGCCTCCAATTCCACAGCCAGGGCGAGGTCAACCAGGCCATGGCGGCCTATGAGCAAGTGCTGAAGCTCGATCCGCAGCATTTCGATACCCTGTACCACGTCGGCATCGCCGCCTTCCAGGTGGGGAATTTCGAGATGGCGGCGCAGTTCTTCCGCTCGGCGCTGGCGGTGCGGCCGGACGATGCCGCCTCCCACAGCAATCTGGGCAACGCGCTGAAGGAAATGCAGCAGCTGGAAGACGCGCTGCTCAGCTACGACCAGGCACTGGCCCTGCACAATGCCGATGCCGACACCCACTTCAACCGCGCCGGCACCTTGCTGGCTCTGCAGCGCCTTGAGGAAGCCCTGCACAGCTACGACCAGGTACTGGCCATCAATCCCGCCGACGAGCAAGCCTGGCAGCATCGCTCCCTGATTCAGCAGCAATTACAGCAGCCCAAAACCGCGCTGTACAGCGTGGAGCAGGCCCTGCTGCTCAATCCGCAGAATCCGGAAACCCTCAGCCTGCGCGGCGATCTGCTGGCGGCGCTGGCGCGGCTGGAGGAAGCGGAGCAATGCTATCGCACCGTACTGGAGCTGGTGCCGGACATCGCTGACGCGCATTACCAACTGGGCCGCCTGCTCCTGCTGCGCGAGCGCTACGAGGATGCGCTCGACTGCTTCAAAAATACCCTGGCCCTGAAACCCAGCCCCGCCATCGTGCAGGAACTGCGCGGCGGCCTGATCACCGCCTACGGCAAGCTGGCGCGCGCCCATCTCGATCACAACCGTCCGGAAGTCGCGGCGCAATTGTTCGACGCCCTGCTGAAGATCGACAGCAGCGACGTGGAGAATTGGGAACTGCACGCCCTCGCCCTGCACGAAGCCGGCCACAACGAAGCAGCCCTGGCCAGCATCGACCGCGCCCTGAGCTTCAAGCCGAACGAAGGCCGCTACCACCTGGCGCGCGCCCTGATGCTGCTGGCCCTGCAGCGCTACGAGGAGTCGCAGCAAGCTTTCGAGCAAGCCATCCGCAGCGCGCCGCGCCTGGCCGATGCCTATGCCGGACTGGGCCGCATGCAAGCCCGCGTCGGCCAGTTCGAGCGCGCCCTGAAGAACTACAAGCAAGCCATCGCGCTCGACCCCAACTGCTCGGTGGCGCAATGGAACCAGGCCCAGATTTATCTGCGCCGGGGCGATTTCAAGCAGGGCTGGCGCGCCTACGAGTGGCGCTGGAAAACGCCCAGCCTGCCCATGTACAAAAGCCGGCGCGACTTTCCGCAGCCTGCCTGGAGCGGCAGCGAAGCGCTCGACGGCAAGACCATCCTGCTGCACGCCGAGCAAGGCCTGGGCGATACCCTGCAATTCTGCCGCTACGCCACCCTGGTGGCCCGGCGCGGCGCACAGGTCATACTGGAAGTGCCCGCCCCGCTGGCCGCTCTGATGCAATCGCTGCAAGGCGTGGCGCGCATCGTCAAGCGCGGCGAACCGCTGCCGCCCTTCGACTACCACTTGCCATTGATGAGCCTGCCACTGGCCTTTGACACCCGGGTGGAGAACATCCCCGCCCCGTCCGCCTATCTGGCCGCCGATCCCGGCAAGCTGGCGCAATGGCAGGCGCGGCTGGGCGCAGCGGACAAGCCGCGCGTGGGCGTGGTCTGGCGCGGCGCCGCGCATTACGGCAACGACCAGAGCCGCAGCCTGGCGCTGGCCACGTTCGCCACGCTGCTCTCGGACCAGTTCGAATTCATCAGCCTGCAAAAGGAAATGCCGCCGGACGAGCAAGCGCTGCTGGACACCCTGCCGCTACGCCAGGTGGCCGCACATCTGCAGGACTTCAGCGACACCGCCGCCCTGTGCGCGCTGCTGGACGTGGTGATCACCGTCGACACCAGCGTGGCCCATCTGGCCGGCGCCCTGGGCAAGCCAGTGTGGCTCCTGCTGCCTGAGCCAGGTGAATGGCGCTGGCTGGAACAGCGCGGCGACAGTCCCTGGTATCCCAGCGCGCGCCTGTTCCGCCAGACCCAGGCGGGCGACTGGTCGGCCGTCCTCGACAAGGTGGCAGGGGAACTCAAAGCTCTGCCATTTGCAGGGTTATCGGGATAAGCTTTGCGCACTAGACTGGATTGACCTTCACTCACCGGAGTCCGTCCATGTCCAGCCTTCTCCAGCGCGCCGGCAATGCCCTCGGCGCCAGCCTGCTTGCCCTGACCTTCGCCACCACGGCCCTGCCCGCCCAAGCGGGGCCGACGCCCTGGCCCGCCAGCTTCAAGACCCAGACCATCCAGGCCAATGGCGCCGACATCTACGTGCGCGTGGGCGGCAGCGGCCCTGCGGTGGTGCTGATCCACGGCTTTGGCGACACCGGCGATATGTGGAGCCCGTTGGCCGCCGCGCTGGCTAGGGACCACCGGGTGGTGGTGCCCGATCTGCGCGGCCTCGGCCTGTCGTCCAAGCCCGAAGGCGGCTACGACAAGAAGAACCAGGCGGCCGACATCCGCGCCGTGCTCGACAAGCTGGGCATCGGCCAGGCTGATATCGTCGGCCACGACATCGGCACCATGGTGGCCTATGCCTACGCGGCGCGCTACCCCGACAAGACCACCAAGCTGATCGTGATGGACGCCCCGGTGCCCGGCGTTCCGCCATGGGAGCAGATCGTGCGCCTGCCCGTGCTGTGGCACTTCGACTTTGGCGGCAAGGACGCGCTGCGCCTGGTGGCTGGCCGCGAGCGCATCTACCTGGACCGCTTCTGGAACGATTTCTCCGGCGATCCCGCCAAGGTCGACGAAGCCACCCGCCAGCACTACGCCAAGCTGTACGCCCGTCCCGGCGCGATGAAGGCTTCGTTTGCCCAGTTCCAGTCGATCCGCCAGGATGCGCTGGATAACGCCGAAGCCATCAAGACCAAGCTGGCCATGCCGGTGCTGGCCATCGGCGGCGAAAAGTCTTTCGGCAACAACGAAGCCATCGTCATGCGCAATGCGGCGACCAATGTCACCGAGCTGGTGGTGCCCGGCTCCGGCCACTGGCTGATGGAGGAAGCGCCCGCCGCCACCATCGACGCCGTCACCAGCTTCCTCAAGGCCAAATAAGTTTTTCTTGACCTGGAGCAGAGGCGGCTGCGGCAAAGCTTCGCTACCCTGTGGAGCTTTGCCCAGGTTTTTACGCCATGCTGTCTGCTCCCGAACTCCTCCTCCCCGCCGGCTCGCTCGCCAAGATGCACGCCGCCTTTGACTACGGCGCCGACGCCGTCTACGCCGGCCAGCCGCGCTACAGCCTGCGCGTGCGCAACAACGACTTCTCCTCCCTGCAAGCGCTGCAGGAAGGCATAGCCGGCGCGCACGCGCGCGGCAAGAAGTTTTTTGTGGCCAGCAATATCTTCGCCCACAACAACAAGCTGAAGACCTATCTGCGCGATATGGAACCGGTCATCGCCATGCGTCCGGATGCGCTGATCATGGCCGATCCGGGACTGATCATGATGGTGCGCGAGCGCTGGCCGGAAGTGCCGGTGCACCTGTCGGTGCAGGCCAACGCCGTCAACTGGGCCGACGTCAAATTCTGGCACCGCATGGGCCTGACGCGCGTGATCCTGTCGCGCGAACTTTCGCTCGACGAGGTCGAGGAAATCCGCCAGCGCTGCCCGGAGATGGAGCTGGAAGTGTTCGTCCACGGCGCCCTGTGCATCGCCTATTCCGGCCGCTGCCTGCTGTCGGGCTACTTCACCCACCGCGATTCCAACCAGGGCACCTGCACCAATTCCTGCCGCTGGGACTACAAGGTCGGCCACGCCTGCGAAGACGCCACCGGCGACTTCGCCGCGCCGGAAGTATTTCCGCTGCAATTCCACCAGGTGCTGGAACAGGCCGAATACCAGCCATCCTCGCTGCACCAGCAGCCGCGCCATCCGCTGGCCGACCGCCCTTACCTGATCGAGGAAGCCGAGCGTCCCGGCGAGCTGATGCCGATCCTGGAAGATGAGCACGGCACCTACATCATGAATTCCAAGGACTTGCGCGCGGTGGAGCACGTCGAGCGCCTGGTGAAGATCGGCGTCAATTCGCTCAAGGTGGAAGGCCGCACCAAGTCGCAGTATTACGTGTCGCGCACGGCCCAGGTCTACCGCAAGGCGATTGACGACGCGGTGGCGGGCCGCCCCTTCGACGCCGGCTTGCTGAGCCAGCTGCAAGGCCTGGCCAACCGTGGCTACACGGACGGTTTCTACCAGCGCCGCCAGAGCCAGGAATACCAGAACTACCTGCGCGGCGCCTCCGAAGCGGACCGCAGCCAGTACGTGGGCGACGTGCTGGGCGTGGATGGCGGCTGGGCCCGCATCGCGGTCAAGAACCGCTTTGCCGTGGGCGACCGGCTGGAAGCCATCCATCCCAGCGGCAACCGCGACCTGACCGTGGGCCGCATGCTGTCCGACGATGGCATCGCCATCCATGTCGCGCCCGGCAGCGGCCATGTCGTGCGCATCGAGCTGGACGCGGCCCTGAAAGGCGCCCTGCTGGCACGCTACCTGTAGCGCACGATTGAAAAGCCGGCTTGACGCCGGTTTTTTAATCACTTATATTAAACCAATCAGTTAATTAATCGATTGGTGAAATTCCATGCAAGACCGCCTCAGCCAGACTTTTTCCGCGCTTGCCGATCCGACCCGGCGTGCCATGCTGGCGCGCCTGTCCAGCGGCGAGGCCAATGTGTCCGACCTGGCCCAGCCCTTCCTGAGCGAGATGAGCCTGCCCGCCGTCACCAAGCACCTGCAGGTGCTGGAAAAGGCCGGCCTGATCACCAAGACGCGCAAGGCGCAGTGGCGTTCCTGCAAGCTGAACGGCGACGGCCTGCGCGACGCGGCCGGCTGGATGGAGCAGTACCGCGTGTTCTGGGAAGAGAGTTTCGACCGCCTCGATGCCTACCTGAAAACCGTCACAGCGAAACAACCACCCCAAGGAGATAACGATGTCTGAGTTCAGCGCCCCCAACGAAATCCGCATCGTGCGCGAGTACGATGCTCCCGTCCAAGCCGTCTGGGACGCCTGGACCGATCCGGCCCAGGCCGCGCAATGGTGGGGCCCGCGCGGCTTTACCATCACCACCCACAGCAAGGACTTGCGCGTGGGCGGCATCTGGCACTACACCATGCACGGTCCGGATGGCACCGATTACGTCAACAAGACCCTGTACCACGAGGTGGTGCCGCAAGCCAAGCTGGTATACGACCACGGCGGCAATGACGAGAAAGCGCCGATGTTCCAGGTGACCGTGCTGTTCGAAGACCTCAGCAACGGCCGCACCCGCCTCGACATGACCATGGCCCTGCCGAACGAGGAAGCAGCCAAGCAAACCCGCGTGTTCATCAAGCAGGCCAGCGGCAATTCCACCTGGGACCGCCTGGACGAGTACCTGGGCAAGCGCCTCAGGGACCAGGACAAGTTCGTCATCAACCGCAGCTTCGAGGCGCCGCTGGAACTGATGTTCGACCTGTGGACCCAGCCCGAGCACCTGGCGCGCTGGCTGCCGCCCACCGGCTCGGACATGACCATGCTGCGCGCCGACATCCGCACCGGCGGCAACAGCTTCTACAAAATGAGCGGCCCGATGATGACCCTGCACGGCCGCGCCCACTACGAGGAAGTGCGCCGTCCGGACCGCCTGGTCTACACCCAGCAGTTCTGCGACGAGCACGAGAATATCGCCCGCCACCCGATGGCGCCGACCTGGCCGGAAACCATGCGCACCACGGTGCAGTTCACGGCCGAAACCCCGACCCAGACCCGCGTGACGGTGACCTGGGAAGTGGCGGGCCACGCCACCTCGGAAGAGCTGGCCACCTTCCTGGCGGCGCGCGGCGGCATGACCCAGGGCTGGACCGGCTCCTTCGACAAGCTGGAAGCGGTGCTGGCCGAGGGCGTCTGACGCATTAGTCAGGGCATCAATCAGGGCATCAGCAGCAGCTTGCCCGCGGTGGCGCGGCTGGCCATGTCGGCATGGGCCTGGGCCGCGTCCGCCAGGGCGTAGCCACCGCCGATGTGGACCGTCAGCTTGCCGCTGGCGATCCAGTCGAACAGCTCGGCCGTGCGTGCGCGCAGCAGTTCCGGCGTATGGATATGGTCGAAGAACACGGCATAGCCCAGCTTGATGCTCTTGGGCAGGCTCATGATGTTCAGCGGTCCGGGGCCGCCCAGCACCGGGCCGTACCAGCAGAAGGTGCCGTTACGGCGCAGCACGTCCAGCGAGCCCTGGAAGGTGGCGGGGCCGGAACCGTCGAACACCACGTCCACGCCCACGCCATCGGTCAGGCGCAGAGTCTCCTGCACGAACTGGCCCTGGGTATCGACAATCACATGGTCGGCGCCGGCCGCCTTGGCCAGCGCCACCTTTTCAGCCGATGACACCCGGCCTATCACCTTCCCGCCGCGCATCTTGATGATCTGGGTCAGCAGCAAGCCCAGGCCGCCGGCCGCCGCATGGACCAAGGCGATATCGCCCGGCTGCGTGCGGTAGAAGCCGGTGGCAAAGTGGCTGGCGGTCAGGCCCTGCATCATCACGGCGGCGGCGGTCTTGTCGTCGATGTGGTCGGGCACCGCCACCAGCGAGCTGGCCGGGATGGCGATCTGCTGCGCATAGCTGCCCGGCGCATAGACCCAGGCCACGCGCTGGCCCAGTTCGAATCCGCTGACGCCCGCGCCCAGCGCGCGCACGCGGCCCGCGCCTTCCACGCCGAGAATTTTGGGGTTCGGCATTTCGTTCCAGGCCATGCCCTGGCGCACGCCGATGTCCATGAAGTTGACGCCCGCCACGGCGACCTCCACCAGCACTTCGCCAGGACCGGCCACCGGCGCCGGGCGCTCGACGTACTCCATCACACTGGTATCGCCAACCTGGTTCATTACGACTGCTTGCATGTTTCATTCCTTTGTTAAACGCGATGACGTCTATAATAGGAATGAGTAACAGGACTATCAATCGCAGATCATCCGCATTTATTATCCATTCGTCCAAACATGGATCCACTCAGCGACATCCTCAGCGGCCTGCGCATCCGTGCCGCCAGCTTCACCCGCATGGACGCCAGCGCGCCCTGGGGCGTGCGTTCCTCGGGCGAATCGGCCATCAAATTCGTGCTGCTGCTGCGCGGCTCGGCCATCCTCACCACCCCGGCCCAGCCGCAGCCGCTGGCCCTGCGCAGCGGCGACGTCTTCATCATGCTGGACGACACGCCTTACCGCCTGTACGACCATGAAGACTCGACCCTGATCGATTGCGTGGAAGTGGAAAAGCAGCGCGTCGGCAATTACATCGAGATCGGCGGCGGCGGCACGCTGACCACCTTCATCAGCGGCGCCTTCCAGCTGGACGCTTTGCAAGCCCAACCGCTGCTGCGCGCCCTGCCCGCCCTGCTCTGCCTCCAGCTGGACCAGCACCGCAGCCTGGCCTTCCAGTCCGTGCTGGAAATGCTGGCACTGGAAACGGAAGCGCCCGCACTAGGCTCCACTGCCGTGATCAGCCGCCTGTTCGAGCTGCTGTTGGTGCACGCCATTCGCCATTATTCGCAGCAGCCCGGCGGCCCCAGCCAGGGCTGGCTGGCGGCCATGGCCGATCGCCATCTGGCGCACGCCCTGCAAGCCATGCACGATGCTCCGGCCCAGGGCTGGACGGTGGAATCGCTGGCGCGCACGGCCGGCATGTCGCGCTCCAGTTTTGCCGCGCGCTTCAAGCAGGTGGTGGGACAGTCGCCGCTGGACTACCTGACCCAGTGGCGCATGTATTGCGCCAGCCGCCTGCTCCAGCAAGGCAAGCTGGCGCTGGCCGAAGTGGCGCGCCAGGTGGGCTATGAATCACCGGCCGCCTTCAACCGCGTATTCCGCCGCGAGACGGCCACCACACCGGGCGCTTTCCGCAAGCGCGCTGACACCGCGCAAGCGCTCACCGCTTAAAATTTCCAATTTCGCAAATATTTCCTGTAGGATATAGCTTTTCTTGCAAGGAGATTGTATGCGCCGCATCCTCACCACCCTGCTGTGCCTGGCGCTCAGCGCGCCTGTGCTCGCTGCCGCCGCCGCCGCCGCCGATCCGGCACCGAAGTTCAATGCCGAACAGTTCCTGGCCAGCCTGCACCCCCAGCAAGGCAAGGTCAAGCTGCCGGGCGATATCGCCACCCTGGATCTGCCCGCCAACTTCCGCTACCTGCCGCCGGACGACGCCGCCCGCCTGCTGACCGAAGGCTGGGGCAATCCGCCGGGCGCGAAAACCCTGGGCATGATCGTCCCGGCTGACGTCAGCCCGCTCAGCCAGGCCGGCTGGGGCGTGGTGATCACCTACGACAAGGACGGCCACGTCAAGGACGACGACGCCGACAGCATCAACTACAGCAAGCTGCTGAAGGAAATGCAGGACGCCACCAGCGAGCACAACAGTAGTCGCAAGGAACAGGGTTACGCGCCCATGAGCCTGGTGGGCTGGGCCGAGCCGCCCAGCTACGACAAGGCCGCCCACAAGCTGTACTGGGCCCAGGATCTGCACACCGACGGCAGCGCTGAAGACAGCCTGAACTACAACATCCGCGTGCTGGGCCGCGAAGGCGTGCTGGTGCTGAACGCGGTGGCCGGCATGAGCCAGATCGCCCAGATCAAGACGGAAATGAAGACCGTCACCGCCTTCACCGAGTTCACCCAGGGTAACCGCTACACCGACTTCAACAGCAGCACCGACAAGGTCGCCGAATACGGCCTGGCCGCGCTGGTGGCGGGCGGCGTGGCCGCCAAGCTGGGCCTGTTCGGCAAGCTGTTTGCCGTGCTGCTGGCCTTCAAGAAGCTGATCTTGGTAGGCCTGGCCGCCGCCGGCAGCTGGATCTACAAGCTGTTCGGCCGCAAGAAGGCTGAACCGGTGCAGGCCAAGGCCGAGGCCGACGTGGATCAGGCCGGCTGATGGGCAAGCTGCTGGTATGGCTGCTCGCGGCCGGCAAGATGGGCAAGCTGCTGACCACCTGCGGCACCATGCTGCTGTCCATCGTGGTCTACAGCTGGGTCTATGGCTGGCGTTACGCGGCCGGCTTCGTGCTGCTGATCTTCTGCCACGAGATGGGCCACTACCTGGCGGCGCGCCAGCGCGGCATCGACGTCGGCGCGCCCACCTTCATCCCCTTTGTCGGGGCCTGGATCGCGCTCAAGGAATTGCCGCATGACGTGGAGACGGAGGCCTATATCGGCATGGCCGGTCCGCTGGCCGGGACGGGCGCCGCGCTGGCCTGCTACTTTGCCGCGCGCGACACCGGCAGCAACCTGCTGCTGGCCCTGGCGTATTCAGGCTGCATGATCAATCTGTTCAACCTGATCCCCGTCTCGCCGCTGGACGGCGGCCGCATCACGGCCATCATCTCGCCCAAGGTCTGGCTGGCCGGGGTGCCGCTGCTGGCGGCGCTGTTCTTCTACCATCCCAGCCCCATGCTGATCCTGGTGGCGGTGCTGGCCTACCCGCAGATCAAGGAAGCGATCTGGGGCAGCCCGGACAAGCCGGACGGCTATTACGAGGTGGCGCGCGAAACCCGCATCAACTATGGCGTGCTCTACCTGGGACTGGTGGCCTTCCTGGCCATGATGAGCTACAGCCTGCACAACGCGCTGGAGGGCAAAGGCTAGGGCTTGCTAGGGTTTGCGTGAGGCCGTGTGCTTCTGCTGGGCCCGCCAGCAGCTTCTTCAGATTGGCCAGGGTGTCCACCGCCGCGTCCTTGTGAAAATCGGTGGCGGCCAGGAATTCCGGGCTGTAATCATAGCCCAGGCCGACGCCGATCTTGAGGCCCTTGAGATCGGCCAGCGTCTTCACCTGCGCCAGCGCGCCCTTGCGGTGCAGCAGCGAGATGCGGTTGCTCATATACGGTTCGCTCAGCAGGATTTTTTCTTGCCGCTCGGCCGTGCTCCAGATGGCGACAATGCCGTCAGCATGGCCCAGATAGGTCATGCTCAGGGCGCGCTGCCAGGGCAGGATGTCGATGCTGGCGTCATAGCCCGCATCGGCCAGCAGCTGGCTCACCAGCTGCGAGGCGCGGCCTTGTCCCGGCATGCCGTTTTCCGTGTACGGTCCCCAGAAATTGGCCACCAGCTTGAGCGGTGCGCGCGCAGGGGCAGGCAGCGCCAGCAGAACCAGCGCCATCAATAAAGCCAGGAAACGGAATCTGCGCTGTGCCATGATGCCGGGATGATGGCAGCGGACAGCCAGTATGATCCCGCCCGTAACCACATGTCAATGCAGCCAGCTCAAGAGGTTCTGTTCTAAAATCCAACAGCCTTGCTGCGACGCAGCATGCTAGAATCATTGCATTCTTGGCACTTCATGGACTGGCTTTATGAAACGTGTGATCTTCAATCAGAAGGGCGGGGTCGGCAAGTCGACCATCGCGGTGAATCTGGCAGCCATTGCGGCACACCAGGGCAAGCGGACCTTGCTTATCGACATCGATCCGCAGTGCAATTCCAGCCGCTACCTGCTGGGCGCGGCGGCGGAAGAAGTGGCCCCGACGCTGGGCGCCTATTTCGAGCAGCTGCTGAGCTTTACCGTGTTTGCCAAGGCCGCCAACACCTATGTGCACGAGACGCCGTTCGAGAACCTGTCCATCATGGTGGCCCATCCCGAGCTGGGCGATCTGCAATCCAAGCTGGAATCGCGCCACAAGATCTACAAGCTGCGCGACACCCTCAACGAGCTGAGCCAGGAATACGACGAAATCTTTGTCGACACCCCGCCCGCCTACAACTTCTTCACCCAGTCGGCCCTGATTGCCGCCGACAGCTGCCTGATCCCCTTCGACTGCGACGACTTCTCGCGCCAGGCCCTGTACACCCTGATCAACAATGTGCGCGAAATCAAGGCCGACCATAACGCCGCGCTGGAAATCGAAGGCATCGTGGTCAACCAGTTCCAGCCGCGCGCCCTGCTGCCGCAGCGCATGGTCGACCAGCTGATCGAAGAAGGCTTGCCGGTGATGGAAAACAAGCTGTCCAGCTCGATCCGCATCCGCGAATCGCACGAGCGCAACCTGCCCATGATCCACCTGGACCGCAGCCACAAGCTGAGCCAGGAATTCCTGGCCCTGTACGGCGAGCTGCAAGCGGCCTGAAGCAAAAAAAAACGCCAGCATCGCGCTGGCGTTGGTGGTAGCCGGAGCGGTTCAGCGGCCGGCTTTCATTGGATCAGGCATAGCAATGCGCTTGCTGTCCATGAAGTCGCGGCCGTCGACCGAAGTCACGTCCGAATTGGCATTGCAATCCTTGCGCACGATCGAGGTGCCGGTAGGCGCCTCGGAAGGCTTGCACTTGATCGGCTTGGCGGCGGAAGCCAGCTGGGTACCGTCGGCGGACGGCGTAGCGGCCGTGTTGTCGGCTGGAGCCGAAGCGCAGGCGGCCAGGGTGGCGGCAGCGGCGCAAGCCAGCATCCAGTTAATGCATTTGGTCAGGTTCATTCACACATCCTTTCGTTTCAACGAGCGGTTTATTCGCGGTGTTCACCATCAATAGTTGTCAAATGTGAACTATTTTTATATTAACAGGAAACTAACTGGTTAATACAACTATTTCAGCACATGATAGCGCTAACTTAGCATAAAGAGCGACTGCCTGTTTCAATTCCTTACAACTAATAGTAGCTTTCTCTGTGCAACACGGCGGATGCCGCTCGTGCTAATCTGACGCCCTAGCCCCTCCCCGCCGAAGGTTGCCATGTTGCTGCTGCGCCGCTCCCTGTTGCTGGCTTGCGCGCTGGCCTGCCTGGGCAAGGCGCCCGCTTGGGCCGAGACGCCCAAACCCCTGGTATTCTGCTTTGAAAACACGGTGCAGCAACCGTGGAGTACGCCGTCTGGCGAAGGCCTTAACTTTGAACTGCTCAAGCGGGTGGAAAAGCAGCTGGGCGAGCATTTCATCTACGCCGCCAAGCCCTGGCGGCGCTGCATGGAGGAGCTGCGCATCGGCATGGTCGACAGTGTGATCGGCGCCGCCGACATTCCCGAGCGCCACCGCTACGCCGTCTACCCCACCCTGCCGGACGGCCGCACCGACCCGGCCCGCGCCCTGTTCGAGGACACCATCTACGTCTTCCTGCGCGTCGGCGGCCAGGCCAGCTGGAACGGCCGCCAGCTCATCAGTCCCAACCGCGAAGTCGGCCTGCCTTCCGGCTACGCCATCGCCACCCTGGTGCGCCAGCAGGGCCTGATTGCGCGCGACATGATCAAGTCGCCCGAGGACGGCCTGCGCATGCTGGCCAGCGGCATGTTTGACGCCGTCATCCTGGAAGGCGCCCAGGCCGCCACCCTGGCCCGGCAGGATCCGCGCTTTCAGGGCAAGGTGACGGTGGCGCAGCCGCCCTATGCCATGCTGGACCTGCACCTGCCCGTCAGCCGCCAGACCTATGAGCGCGACCCGCAGCGCATCGAAGCGATCTGGCGCGCCATTGCCACGGTGCGCCAGTCGGCCGAATACCGCCAGCTGGCCAGCCAGGCTGCGCGTTGACAGGTCTTGCCGGGGATTGCTACATTCAAACTCCATCCGGCCACGACCATGGAGTCATGTTGAACAAGCTCACCCTGCCCTTGCTGCTGTCCCTTGCCGCCACCCTTGCCACCCCTGCCAGCGCCGCCGAGACGCCCGAGCAAAAGCTGCAGCGCTTTGCCGGCATCGCCACTGCCCGCGTCATCTACCGTGGCGCCACCCTGATCGACGGCAGCGGCGCCGCGCCGCGCAGCGATATGGCGATCATCGTGGATGGCGAACGCATCAAGGCCATCGTGCCGTCGGCCCAGCTCGACGCCGCCGCGACCAGGGATTACCAGCTGCGTGACATGCAGGGCCAGTACGTGCTGCCGGGACTGATCGACACCCACGTCCACTACGCCACCCGGCCCGACCGCCCCTATGCGGAAGCCGAGCTGAAGCGCGACCTGTACGCCGGCATCACCGCCGTGCGCGATATGGCGGGCGATGCGCGCGCCCTGGCCGACCTGGCGCGCGCCGCCCTGCTGGTGGAGATTCCCGCGCCGGACATTTTCTACGCCGCCGTCGCCGCCGGCCCCAGCTTCTTCAGCGACCCGCGCACCCATGCGGCGGGCCTGGGCGTGCAGCCGGGACAGGTGCCGTGGCTGCAAGCCATCACCGAACAGACCGACCTGGCCCACGCCGTGACGCTGGCGCGCGGCACCGGCGCCACCGGGCTGAAGATCTACGCCAACCTGCCCGGTCCGCTGGTGCGCGGGCTGATCGCCGAAGCGCAGCGCCAGCACTTCCCGGTCTGGACCCATCAGCAGGTCTATCCCGCCACGCCGTATGACTCGCTGGGCGCGACCTCGGTCTCGCACGCCTGCATGATCGCGCGCTACGTGCGCGAACCGGGCAAGGCGCAATACGGCCACGGCGGCGAACCTTCCTACGCCGGCCTGACGGCGGGCGATCCCGGCATCGCCCGCTACATCGCCGCCCTGGCCCAATCCGGCACCATCATGGACGCCACCCTGAGCGTGTACCAGCCGGCCGGTCCGCATTGCCACACCGAGCTGGCCGGCCAGATCGTGCAGGCCATGCACCGCGCCGGCATTCCCCTCACCGCCGGCACCGACAGCGACGTAGACGCCAGGGATCCCTTCCCCGCCCTCAACCACGAGCTGGAGCTGCTGGTACAGTACGCCGGTTTGACGCCCGCCGAAGTGATCACCGCCGCCACCCGCAACGCCGCCGCCGCGCTGGGCAAGCAGGCCGAGTTCGGCACCCTGGCGCCCGGCAAGCTGGCCAACCTGCTGTTCGTGCGGAACGACCCGACCCGCGACATCGCCAACCTGCGCAGCGTGACGCTGACGGTCAAGCGCGGCCATCCCTACGCCCGCGCCGACTACCAGCCGCAGCCGATTCCGGAGCATGACGAATAATTCTCCTTGACTTTTTCAAGGCGACCGGTCATATTATATACATGCCTAAGCCAAACGTCAGAGACCAGCTCATCACCGCCAGCCTTGCTACCTTGCATCGCAAGGGCTTCAACGCCACCAGCGTGCAAGACATCACGGATGCGGCCGGTGTGCCCAAGGGCTCCTTCTACAACCATTTCGCCAGCAAGGAAGCGCTGGGGGTGGAAGTGGTGCGGCTGTACAGCGAGGGTGCGGCGCAGCTGGACGCTTCCGTGGATGACCCGGCCCTGCCGCCCCTGGAGCGGGTGCGCCGCAGCTTTGCCGCCAAGGTGGACGCCAATGTGAAGGCCGAGTTTGCCTGTGGCTGCCTGCTGGGCAACTTCAGCACGGAACTGTCCGCCCAGAGCGAGCCGATCCGCCAGGAAGTCAGCGCTAGCTATGCTGGCTGGGCCGCCTGGCTGCAAGCCCTGTTCACCCAGGCCCGGCAGGAAGGCGCGCTGGCGGCGGACGAGGATACGGCGGAATTGGCGCAGGCCGCGATTGACGCCTGGCAGGGTGCAGTACTGCGCTCGAAAGCCGAGCACAGCCGCGCGCCGCTGGACCGTTTCATGAAGACCCTGAACACCCGATTTTTGCGCTGATTTTTTGTAACTGAGCTTGCGGTCCATTTTTTTTGGACTATTTTTAAGATGACCGGTCATATTAAAAACCAACACCACCCCGAAAGGAAATACCATGAACGTCAAAGATGCAGTCGTCCTCGTTACCGGCGCTAATCGTGGCCTAGGCCTGAACCTGGCCAAAGCCTTCCTCGCCGCCGGCGCCAAAAAGGTCTACGCCGCCGCCCGCAATCCCGGCAACGCCAGCGAACCCGGCCTGGTGCCGCTGCAACTGGATGTGACCGACGCCGCCAGCATCGCCGCCGCCGTCAAGGCCGCGCCGGACGTCAGCATCGTCGTCAACAATGCCGGCATCACCCTGAGCGGCACTGCTCTGGCCGCTGACTTCGCCACCAAGCTGCGCCAGGAGATCGAAGTCAACGCCATCGCACCAGTGCACGTGGCGCAAGCCTTCGCCCCCACCCTGAAAGCCCACGGCGGCGGCGCCATCGTCAACATCCTGTCCGTGCTGAGCTTCTTCAGCCTGCCAGGCTCGGGCACCTACAGCGCCTCCAAGTCGGCTGCCTGGAACATCACCAACGCCCTGCGCGGTGAGCTGCGTGCGCAAAACACCCAGGTGCTGGCAGCCCACATGGGCTTCATGGACACCGACATGACCAAGGGCCTGGACGCGCCGAAAGCCAATCCGGCCGACATCGCCCGCACCATCGTGGCCGCGCTGGAAGCCGGCCAGGAAGAAGTGCTGACCGACGATACTTCGCGCCAGCTGAAAGCCGGCCTGACCGCCGAACGCCCGGCCTACCTGGGCTGATTTATCGGCCGGTTTATCGGCCAAGTTCCCCCGCCGCAACGGCCTGCACAGGACAGCAGGCTGGCGCGGCATTTTTTTTAGCAAGTGAAATAAATCGCGTATTTTTGCTCCAAAAGCGGTGGCATAATTGAACGCTCGGTGTAGTGAAATGCACAGTGCCGCCGCCGGCTTGGCAAGTGCGAAAGACGTTTTCCCCGCCGGCAAAGGAAGCGCAAAAAGGGCTGAGCATGCAGCCTAAGCTAGCTTTAAATGTAGCCTTATATATTGCTGAAAAACTAGTTGTGAGCAATTGTAAAGAGGCGTTGAGACCGCACTCAGCCGCGCTAAGGTGGTGGCTTCACCTGGGGCGCAACAGCGATCTGAACGTATGCCGCGCCGCCGTAGCCAGAAGAATCGGAACACGCCATGCTAACTGCAACCTACGTCCTGCTGACTCTGTCGATTGAACAGAAGAAAGAACGTCATTTCATTTCGCGCCTGCTGCAATACGTGCAGGCCAAGGCACGCAAGCCGCAGGAAATCGATCCTGCCTTTATCGAGTCGCAGCTGGAAGAGCTGACCCGCTTTGCCGAAGCCCGCCACCAGCACAAACTGGAAGCCTGCCTGATGCCCGCCGTGCGCAATGCCGGCTGCGATTGCGGCACCGTGCTGACCGACCTCGAATCGCTCACCCGCCTGGGCAGCGCCATGCTGGCCACCGTGCGCAAATGCCTGCGCCGCGCCATGCGCCGCGGCGCCACTCGCGGCAAGCTGCTGTGCCGTACCGTCGACCTGTATTGCCAGAACCTGCTCAAGCGCCTCGACAAGGAAGAGCAGGAGCTGCTGCCGCTGGCGCAAAAGGTGATTTCCAGCGAAGAGTGGTTTGAAATCGGCAGCATGTTCCTGGCCGAGGACGGCGCCCAGATCGAACCGCCGCGCACCCTGCCCACCCATCCGCACATGACGCCGATGACGGCCGGCCGCTCGCTCAGCGCCGCCTGAGCCGCGCCGCACCCGCCAGCGCCAGCCGCGTCATGGGCGGCGCTCCCGCCTTGGCCAGCCAGGATCCGCCCCAGCTGGACGAACCCTTGCGCCTCGACCAGATTCCCGGCTTCGGGACGGCGCACCACGCCGGCCGGGCGCGCCAGGGCGATGCCGCACCCGGCCTGACCATCAATACCCAGGACCGCGAGGCCGTGCGGGTATTCTTCAACGGCCTGTACAGCACGCCTGAGCCGCTCATCAACTGGACCGGCAACTATGCCACCGGCGACGCCGGCGATATCAATCCGGCCTACCGCGAAGCCCAGCGCCTGCGCCTCAACTGGTTCCGCGCCATGGCCGGCGTGCCGGCCAATGTCAGCTTTGACGCCGCCAACAATGCCGAGGACCAGCAGGGCGCCATGTTGATGAGCTACAACAACCAGCTCTCCCATTACCCGCCCACCAGCTGGCCGCATTACACCGCCATCGGCGCCGATGCTGCCGGTCACTCCAGCCTGGCACAGATGGCTGGCAGGGACGCCATCGACTCATTTGTGCGCGAGTACGGCGCCCCCAACGGGCCGGTCGGGCACCGGCGCTGGATGCTGCATCCGCAAACCCTCGCCATGGGCAGCGGCACCGTCCCGGGCGCGACCTTGAACGGCGCCACCTATTCGCCCGCCACAGCCCTCTGGGCCGCCGACTATAACGCCTGGAACGCGCGCCCCACCGTGCGCGACGATTTCGTCGCCTGGCCGCCGCGCGGTTTCGTTCCGTATCCGGTGGTCTATGGCCGCTGGTCCTTCTCCTACCCGGCCGCCGACTTCTCCCAGGCCCAGGTGGCAGTCAGCAGCAATAACGCCAAGCTGGGCGTGACCATCGAGGCGCTTGCCACCGGATACGGCGATAACACCATCGTCTGGCTGCTGCAAGGCACCACCTACGGCAGCATTGCATCCAAACCGGCCGCCGACCAGCGCTACCAGGTGACGGTCTCCAACGTTCTGGTGGCGGGCCAGGCGCGCAGCTTCAGCTACGAAGTGGTGGTATTCGACCCGGCCGTGCCGACGCCGGGCGCGGCCATCGCCACGGTGCAAGCGCCGGCCAGCGCCGACATCGGCAAGAGCTTCACCCTGGGCCTGGCGCCGATGGCGAACGCCACCGGCTATAACATCAGCCAGTACCAGCGCCAGAGCCTGGGTGACGGCACCTTCACCGCCCTCAATGCCAGCGGCAACTGGACCCTGCAAACCACCGGCAGCTACAACCCGCTGCTGGGCGCCAGCTTCCAGCTCTACCACGCCACCCCGGCGGACCAGAGCATGACCATGAACAAGCTGCTGCTGGCCAGTACCAGCTCGACGCTCAGCCTGAACCACTCGGTGGGCTGGGCAACCCCGGACGAGAGCCTGCACATCCAGCTGTCGCAGGACGATGGCCAGACCTGGGTCGACCTGTACACGGAAAAAGGCAGCAGCGCCCCGTCCTCCGTGGCCCAGCCGCTGCAGCTCAGCCTGGCTCCCTACGCCGGCCGCAAGTTCAAGCTGCGCGCCCTGGTGACGCTGGCATCGGGCGGCAGCTACTATTACGACGACCAGTCCGGCTGGCGCCTGTCCGACATCCAGCTCAGCAACGTAGACGAGCTGATCAACCAGCAAAGCTATGACGTACCCGCCAGCGCCGCCGTGACGGCCAGCATCGCCAAGCCGGGCGACTATATCCTGTTCGGCCGCCCCCAGTACCAGGGCCTCTACTACGGCGATTACGGTCCCGCTGCCGCGCTGCACATGAACGGCGCCCTGCTGACCGGGCCGCTCAGCAACTACACCATCACCCATAGCGGCAGCACCTACACCATCGTCGACAACGTCGGCAAGGACGGCAGCCAGACCGTGAGCAATCCCTTCCGCCTCGACTTCAGCGACGTCAGCATCGCCTACGACCTGGATGGCAATGCCGGCAAGGCCTACCGCCTGTACCAGGCCGCCTTCAACCGCCAGCCCGACCTCAGCGGCCTGGGCTTCTGGATCAAGGCGCTGGACGGCGGCCTGTCGCTAAACGGCATGGCGGCCGGCTTCACCGCCTCGCCCGAATACCAGGGCCTGTACGGCAGCGCGCCAGGCAAGGACCAGCTGATCAAGGCCGCCTACAGCAATGTGCTGCACCGCAGCCCGGAGACGGATGGCTACAACTTCTGGATGTCGGCCCTGAACAACGGCTTGAGCAAGGAAAACATGCTGCTGATGTTTGCCGACAGCCCGGAAAACCGCGCCCAGACGGCAGCCGCCATCGCTGACGGCATCGTCTATATCCGCCGCTGAGCGGGCCGGAGGCGTTACACGGAAAGCATTTCCCAACGGATACGCATGGGCTAGAATCGACCTGTTATGGACCGACCCCGGCCCATGGCAAGCGCCCTTTTCGACTCTTACCCAACCAGGCGACAGCTCATGCGTTTGTACACCCCTTTCTCCGCAACCCTGATTGCAAGTACGGTGGCGGCAGCCACTGCCCTCAGCGCGCCCGCCCAGGCGCAGACCCCGATCACCCTGGAACAGGCCATGGCCAATCCCGACTGGATCGGCACGCCGGTCGAGTCGGCCTGGTGGGGCTGGGACAGCCGCCAGGTGATCTTCAAGCAAAAGCGCCAGGGCTCGCCCCTGCGCGACACCTTCCTGGCTGGCGCCAGCGCCAGCGCCGCGCCCAAACAGGTGCTCAACGGCCAGCTGGCCAACCTGGACGCCGCCCATCCCGTCTACAACCGTGACCATAGCCGCGCCGTCCTGGTGCGCAATGGAGACCTGTTCGAGCGCGACCTGAAGAGCGGCGCCCTGGTGCAGATCATGCGCGGCGCCGGCCCGGCCGCCGATGCGCAATATTCGGCCGACGGCAACAGCGTGCAGTTCCGCCTGGGCCAGGACTGGTACAGCTGGAACCGCGCCGAGCGCCTGATCTCGCCGGTGGCCCTGCTGCGCGCCGCCAAGGATCCGGACGCCGCGCCGGACGCCAACTCCCTGCGCGACCTGCAGCTGCGCCTGATCGCCACCCTGGCCCGCCAGAAAGACGAGCGCGACGCCCTGCGCGACCAGCGCAATGAACTGCGCGCCGCCGACGCCACCCGCGCGCCGCTGCCCATCTACCTGGGCGAAAAGCTCACCATCGTGGCCAGCTCGCTGTCGCCGGATGGCCGCTACCTGGTCGCCATCACCACGCCCAAGGACGGCGACAAGGGCCGCATCGGCAAGCTGACCAAGTACGTCACCGAATCCGGCTACGAAGAGCAGGACGACCAGCGCAAGCGCGTCGGCCGCGACGGCCCGCTGCCGCACAGCCTCAAGCTGGTGGAACTGAGCACCCGCAAGGTCACCGAGCTGGCATTCGACAACCTGCCCGGCATCGCCACCGACCCGCTGGCCGAGCTGCGCGCCGCGCACAACCAGCCTGCGCTGAAAGGCAACCGCCCGCTGCGCTTTGACAGCGAAGAAAATGAAGGCGCCGCCGGCGCGCTGCAATGGAGCGCGGACGGCAAGCACGTCGCCATCATGGCCCAGGCCATCGACAACAAGGACCGCTGGATCGCCACCATCGACCTGGCCAAGGCCACCCTGCAGCCGGTGCACCGCCTGACCGATCCGGCCTGGATCAACTACCGTGGCAACGAGTTCGGCTGGCTGCCGGATAACACCCTGTGGTTCCAGTCGGAAGAAAGCGGCTACGGCCACATCTACCTGCAAGGCGCCGACGGCAAGGCGCGCGCGCTCACCTCCGGCAAGTGGGAGACCAGCAATGTCGAATGGTCGGGCGATGGCCACACCGCCTACTTCATGTGCAATCCCAAGCTGCCCGGCACTTATGAAGTGTGCTCGGCCTCGACCAGGGACAGCGCCCTGCACGAGCTGACCAGCGTCGGCGGCGTGGAAGACTTCGCCCTGTCGCCGGACGGCCGCAAGCTGCTGGTGCGCTACTCCTCGGCCTATATGCCCGCACAGGTCGGCACCCTGCCGTCCAGCGGCGGCGCGGTGACCCAGCTGACCGACACCCGCACGCCGGACTTCAAGGCGCGCACCTGGATCCAGCCGCAGATCGTGGCCGTACCGTCAACCCATGGCGCCGATCCGATCTGGTCCAAGCTGTATCGTCCCGCCAACCTGGAGCCGGGCAAGAAATATCCGGTGGTGATGTTTATCCACGGCGCCGGCTATCTGCAGAACGCCACCCGCCGCTACCCGGTCTACTTCCGCGAGCAGATGTTCCACAACCTGCTGGTGTCGAAGGGCTACATTGTGCTGGATATGGACTACCGCGCCTCGGAAGGCTACGGCCGCGCCTGGCGTACGGCGATCTACCGCCAGATGGGCCATCCGGAACTGGAAGACTACCTGGACGGCGTCAAGTGGATGGTCGACAACCAGCAGGGCGACAGCAAGAACGTCGGCGTGTATGGCGGCAGCTACGGCGGCTTCATGACCTTCATGGCGCTGCTGCGCGCACCGGACACCTTCAAGTCCGGCGCCGCCCTGCGTCCGGTGACCGACTGGACCACCTACAACCACGGCTACACGTCCAACATCCTCAACACACCGGATATCGACCCGGAAGCCTACAAGATCTCCTCGCCGATCGAGTACGCTGACCAGCTCAAGGGCAACCTGCTGATCGCCCACGGCATGATCGATGACAACGTGTTCTTCCAGGATTCAGTGCGCATGGCCCAGCGCCTGATCGAACTGAAGAAAGCCAACTGGGAACTGGCGCCGTACCCGATGGAGCGGCACGGCTTTGTCCAGCCGGAAGCCTGGTATGACGAATACCGCCGCATCTACGAACTGTTTGAACGTACCCTGAAATAAAGGAACGCCATGAAACAACTTTCCGCCCGCCTGCTGAGCCTTGCCGTATTCACCCTGTGCATCCTGAGCACTGCGGCGGCCATCGGCCCGGCAGCGGCGGAAAGTCCGGTGGTACACGTGCCCTGGAGCCGCAGCGCCGTCATCTACGAAGTCAATCTGCGCCAGTACACGCAGGAAGGCAGCATCAATGCTTTCGCCAAAAGCCTGCCGCGCCTGAAGAAGATGGGCGTGGACGTCATCTGGCTGATGCCGATTCACCCCATCGGCGAGCGCAACCGCAAGGGCGCGCTGGGCAGCTACTACGCTTCCAAAGACTACTACGCCATCGCGCCCGAATACGGCAGCATGGACGACCTGCGCGCGCTGGTAAAGCAGGCGCACGGCATGGGCATGAAAGTGATCCTCGACTGGGTCGCCAACCACACCGCCTGGGACAATCCCTGGACCACCCAGCATCCCGGCTGGTACAAGAAAAACGACAAGGGCGAAATCTACCCCGTCACCTTCACCAACGAGGCCGGCGGCATCGAGGAATGGACCGACGTGGTCGGCCTCGACTACAGCAACAAGGAACTGTGGCAGGGCATGACCGACGCCATGGCCTACTGGGTCAAGCAGGCCGACATCGACGGCTTCCGCTGCGACGCCGCCGGCCTGGTGCCGACTGCGTTCTGGGACCAGGCCCGCGCCAAACTGGACCAGATCAAGCCCATGTTCATGCTCGCCGAATGGGACCAGCCCGCACTGCACGAGCACGCCTTTGACATGAGCTACGACTGGCCGATGTCGCACATGATCAAGCAGATCGCCCAGGGCAAGGCCGGCGTGCCGGAATTGCAGAAGCTGCTGACCGCGCCGCCCAAGGCCTATCCGCGCAGCGCCTACCGCATGGAGTTCACCAACAACCATGACATCAACTCCTGGGACGGCACCGACAATGGCTTATACGGGCCGGCGTATCAGGCGATGGCCGTGCTGAGCTTCACCCTGCCCGGCATGCCCCTGATCTACGGCGGCCAGGAAGCCGGCCTCGACAAGAAACTGAACTTCTTCGAGAAGGATCCGATCGACTGGTCGCAGCTGAAGTACGCCGATTTCTACAGCAAGCTGACCGCGCTGAAGCACCACAACCCGGCACTGTGGAACGGCGAAGCGGGCGGGCCCTTGCAGCTGCTGGACGCCCACAACGAGCACGTCTTCGCCTTCCAGCGCCAGCAGGGTGCGAACAAGGTGACGGTAGCCGTCAACCTGTCCGGCATCGAGCAGCGCTATACCCTGTCTGGTGCGAAGTCGAACGCCCTGCCGGCCTGGGGCTGGAAGATCGACGCGCCCAAATAAGCTTCAGTCCTCGAGGCCCACGCGCCAGTGCGAGCGCTTGGTGCGGAAGGTGTGCAGCTTGCGGTACTCGCCGGGACTGATGCCCAGCGCGCGGCGGAACAGTTTGCCGAAGGTGCTGGCGTTGTTATAGCCACAGGCGTGCGCGATGGTCTGCATGCTGTTGATGCTAATCTCCAGCATCACCTTGGCGCGCTGCACGCGCAGGTCTTGCAGATACTCCAGCGGCGTCATGCCCAGCACGGTCTGGAAGTGGCGCAGCAAGGTGCGCTCGCTGGATGAGGCCACCGCCGCCAGCGCCTTCAGATCGTAGGCCTGCTCGACGTTCATCTCCAGCCACTGCTTGGCGCGGTACACGGGACTATCCGCCGTGCGCGACAGCCACTTCTGCGCCAGCTGCTGATTGCCCAGCTGCTGGCGGTCTGCCTGCAGCTCCATGATGCGCGCGCAGCTGTTCGCCACCTCGGCATCGAACAGCTGCTCCAGCAGCGCGATCGTCATGGACGTCATGCCGGTCGGCGCCACGCAGCTGAACAAGCCGCCGTTGACGCTCACCGCCTCCGTGCTGGAGAAATCGCAGTCGGGCACGATGCGGATGAAGAAAGCCTTGAACGCCCAGTGCGCATCGAGCCGCGCGCCCTTGAGCAAGCCCGTTTCCGCTGCGAAGATCAAGCCGGTGGAGCACACCGCCACCGCGCCGCCCTGCTCCGCGTGCGCCGTCAAGCGCGCCAGCACATCGGGATAGCGCTGCGCCAGCGGCGGCAGTTCCAGCGCATTGGCCGCATACAGCGCAGGCACCACCAGCACGGTGCGCTGCGGCGTGGGCGGCTCGGACGGCGCCGCGCTGGCCACACCCTGCAAGCCCCGCTCCGTCATTGGCGGCGCACAGCCTTCCGGCGTCCATAGCGACCAGCTCAGCGACGGCGCGCCGTGGCGATTGCGCAACTTCTGCACCAGAAACGCCAGCCGCAACACATCCACCGCACTGAACACCGTTCCCAGCATGGCCTCAGGCAAACACAGCACTTCTACGTGCAAATGGGGAGTATCGGTGGCGGAATTGGTCATCATTATGGCGATATTGCTCCTATTTTAATCAAAGCGCAAATCCTAGAATCGGCCTCAGCCGGCAAGAAGCCGCAACAACAACGGGAGAACATTGTGAGACTGATGCAACAAGAACTGCCTGTGCGCCTGTGCGCCAGCGCAGTCAGCCTGGCCCTGGCCAGCATGGCAGTACCGTCCTTTGCGCAAGACAACCAGGTGGTAGTGGTCTCGGCCCAGAGCCGCAACCAGCAGATCCAGAACGTGCCGATTTCGGTCCAGGCCATGTCGGGCGACACCCTGAAGGATGCCGGCATTTCCAACCTGGGCGACGTCGACGCCTTCGTGCCCGGCCTGGCCATCGACACCTCACAGTCGACCCGCCCTTCCGTATTCCTGCGCGGCGTCGGCACCCAGGACTTCGGCATCGGCACCGATTCGCCGGTCGGCATCTACACCGACGGCGTCTACACCGGCAAGACCGGCGGCTCCATGCTGAACTTTAACGACGTCAAACGCATCGAAGTGCTGAAAGGCCCGCAAGGCACCCTGTTCGGCCGTAACGCGGCGGCAGGCGCCATCTCCATCGTCACCAACGATCCGTCCAACAATGTCGAAGCCAGCGGCCTGCTGCGCCTCGGGAACTACGGCAGCAAGCATGTAGAAGCGCTGTACAACACGCCGCTGTCCGACAGCGTGGCCCTGCGCGTCTCCGCCATCAGCCAGCAGGACGACGGCTGGGCGCACAACAATTACAACGGCACCCGCATGGGCGACGACGGCGACCGTGGCCTGCGCGCCGCCCTGCGCTGGCAAGGCGGCGAGACCCGCGCCATCATCAGCGCGGAACATGAGGTGATGCGCGAAGCCGGTCCGCCGGTATTCTCCGTCACCGGCGGCAAGATCAACTTCGGCTCGCCCACCACCTGGACCGATCCGCTCAAGCAGCCGCTGATCAATGACGCCGCGCCGAATATGCAGTCGCGCACCTTCGACGGCGTCAGCCTGCGGGTGGAAACGCCGCTGTCCTTCGCCACCTTGAGCAGCACCACCGCCTACCGCCACTTCAACTCACAGAACTGGCAGGACAACGACGCCTCCGCCAATCCGGCCGCCTACCTCGCCACCGGCAACGTCGAATCCAACGCCACCTGGCAGCAGGAGTTCAAGCTGAGCGGCCAGACCGGCGCGCTGGACTGGGTCAGTGGCGTCAGCGCCTTCCGCGAGCGCGCCACCGAAACGGAAAGCGTGGACGCCACCACCACCTCGCTCGACACCATCATCAAAGCCTCGGCCGGACTGGCGCCATACGCCACGCTGACCCAGCTGGCGCAAGGTGTCGGCAAGGCCACCAGCAACAGCACCCTGCAAAGCCTTAGCCTGATGGGTCAGCCCTGGCGCGAAGCGGTGATCGACCGCGGCGACTACCGCGCCTACGCCATCTACGGCGACGTGATCTGGCATATGAGCAGCGACACCAACCTCACCGTCGGCGGCCGCTACACCCACGACCAGAAATCCTTCAGCTGGTACAACCCGGTGCGCAGCGCCACCGCGCTGGACGCGCAGTTGGGCGCGCTCAAGCAGGCCAACTTCTTCAACACCCTGGTGGCGCTGAAGCAGATCACGGCCCAGCAGTCCGCGCTGCTGCAAGGCGTCACGGCGAAGAACATCGAGTTCAACAACCCCGGCTCAACCAGCGCGCCGTTCGATTCCTCACGCAGCTGGAACAACTTCAGCCCGCGCCTGGTGCTGGACCGCCACCTTAACGCCGACACGATGCTGTTCGGCTCCTGGAGCAAGGGCTACCAGGCCGGCGGCTTCGATGCGGTGGGCGTCAACGGCCACTACGACGAAGAACTGGTCACCAACTTCGAAGTGGGCGTGAAGGGCCAGCTGCGTTCCATGGGCCTGTCCTACGGCGCTTCCGTGTTCCGCTACAAGTACACCAACCTGCAAAGCCTGACCCTGGTGCCGGCCAGCGCCAGCACCGGCATCCCCAGCTACCAGATCGTCAACAGCGACCAGAAAGCCACCGGCATCGACCTCGAGGCGCAGTGGAAGCTCAATCGCATCTGGCGCCTGACCGGATCGCTGGAATACCTCGACCAGACTTACGACCACTACGTCACACCGACTGGTGTTACGCTGGATGGCCAGCCGGCCGGTGCTCCCTTCCTGAGTGCGTCGATGGGCGTGGCCGCCAAGTGGCCGGTGCTGGACGGTAAGGGCGATTTCAATCTGCTGTATGGCTACATGGGCGACAAGCGCTGCAACGACGACACCCGCAAACAAGGCACCTGCCTGTTCGCCAACGACGTCGGCGCCGGCGCCTCGCGCGAGAAGGTGGATGCGCGCCTGGGCTGGACCGCCGCTTCCGGCCACTGGGGCGTTGGCCTGGTCGTCAACAATCTGACCAACAGGCAGTACGTCTCGATCAGCACCCTGGGCTCGGCCACCGGCTCGCCGTACGCCTACGTCAGCAAGCCGCGCGTATTCGCGCTGGAACTGCGCGGCGACCTGTAATCACAAGGAGAATGCTTCATGTCTAACGTAGCAAAGATCGGCAAGGCGGCAGCGGCGGGCGTGATGGTGCTGGGCGCCATCATGCTGGTCAACACCCTGCGCCTTCCTGCCCTGCCGGACAGCGGTGCGCAGGCGCTGCCACCGCCGTCCGACCTGGGCGCGGCGGCGCGGCGCCTGTCCGCCGCCATCCGCATTCCGACCGTCTCGCACGGCCCCGAGGTGGCGGCAGCGCCGGACAACTTCGCCGCCTTCCACCAGCTGCTGGCCGACAGCTTCCCGCTCACCCACGCCCACCTGAAGCGTGAAGTAGTCAGCGGCGCCAGCCTGCTCTACACCTGGCAAGGCAGCGACGCCAGCCTGCCGCCTTTGCTGCTGACGGCGCACATGGATACGGTGCCGGTGGAGCCGGGTACAGAAGGCAAGTGGACCCACCCGCCCTTCGCCGGCGATATCGCGGAAGGCTTCATCTGGGGCCGCGGTGCGATGGACATGAAGCACGGCGTGATGGCCACGCTGGAAGGCGTGGAGCACCTGCTGGCGCAAGGCTTCCAGCCGCAGCGCACGGTGCTGCTGGCCTTTGGCCACGATGAGGAAATCGGCGGCACGAAAGGCGCGGCGCAGATCACCGCCCTGCTGGAACAGCGCCACATCAAGGCCTGGTTCTCCCTGGACGAAGGGCTGGCGATCCTGAACGGCTTCATCCCCGGCGCGCAGCGTCCCATCGCCCAGATCGGCCTGGCGGAAAAAGGCATGATGAGCCTTGCGCTCACCGCCAGGGCGGAAGGCGGCCACTCCTCCATGCCGCCGCCCTTCACGGCGGTGGGCCGGGTCAGCCGCGCCGTCGCCCGCCTGGAAGAACAGCCCATGCCCGCCAGGCTGGATGGTCCCGGCGGCGTCGGCATCCGCGCCATGGCGCCCGCCCTGCCCTTCGCCAGCCGCCTGGCCATCGCCAACGACTGGCTGCTGCAGCCGCTGCTGGTACGCCAGCTGGGCGCCTCCCCGGCCACCAATGCCCTGATCCGCACCAGCACTGCGCCCACCATCATCAGCGGCGGCGTGAAAGAAAACGTGCTGCCTTCGGAAGCGCGCGCCATCGTCAACTTCCGCCTGGCTCCGGGCGATACCCCGGACAGCGTCACGGCCCATGTGCGCAGCGCCATCAACGACCCGCTGGTCGAGATCAGCGCTTGGGACGGTCCCGGCGTACCCGCCAGCGCGGTGGCCGACCAATCCTCTCCGGGCTTCGCGCTGATCGCCGACGCCGCCCGCAAGGTGGCGCCGGACGCGCTGGTGACGCCGGGCCTGGTGGTGGGCGCCACCGACAGCCGCCACTATGGCCGCGTCAGCGGCGCCGCGTTCCGCTTCCTGCCGGTGCCCTACACGCCGCAGGACGTGCCGCGCGTGCACGGCACCGATGAGCGTATCCGCATCAGCGACTACGGCAACCTGATCACCTTTTACGAGGAACTGATCCGCAGCAGTCAGAAGCGGTAGTCCAGCCGCGCCATCGGCGTCGCCTCCGGCAGCAGCGGATTGCGCAGCTCGAATACGCGCCGCGTCGGCAAGGCCGAGCGGCGCAGCGTCTCGCCAAAATATTCCTGGAACAGGCGCTCGTAGCTGCCGTCGGCCATCATCGCTTCCAGGCCGCGCTGCAGGTCCGCCGCCAAGGCTATATTGGCCTTGTTGACGAAGTAGTAGAAGGCGCTAGGATAATGCAGCGCCAGCCCCGGCGCCACCATCAGGCCCTGGTCGGCAAAGGCTTCCGCCTCGCTCCAGACCTCGAACACGGAGCGAGGGAAATAGTCGACCCGGCCGGAGCTGAGCATCTTGAACATGCCCGCATAATCGGACGAGGTCTGCACCCGGTAATGATTGGCGCGCAGGATGTCGGTATCGGGCCAGTCGTGGCCCTGCAAGGCTTCCAGCGCCTGCAGCTCGGAGGCCTTGCGGATCGCCGCGTAGCGGGCCTCGTCGCGCCTGCGGATCAGCAGCAGCCGCCAGCCGATCAGGCCCCGGTCCAGCGGCACCCGCACCGGCAGCAGATCGCGCTCGCGCTGGCGCGAGGTCATGGTCCACAGCACCTCGATAGCGCGGCCGCTTTGCAGCTCCACCAGGGCGCGGTTCTGCCGCATCATCTGCGTAGTGGGCTGCGGCAGGTAGTCGCGGCCGGAGTGCTCCAGCGCGGCGCGCAACAGGCGCACCGGGAAGTACGCGTTGGGATCTTCATGCCCGACATTCCCCTGCGGCTCGGATGGCGGATAGCGCACCACCGTTCCCGCCGATGCCAGCACCGGCGGCAAGGCCAATGTCAGCAGCCCGCCCAGGAAAATTCGCCGACCCTCATGCATGCGATGGCGCCCCGCTGTCAGAAGTGATACTCGGCCCGCACCATCGGCGTCTTGGCGGTGGCGCCAGGGCCTGCAGGGCCGCCATCGTTGTTGCCGAACTTGTTCTTCCAGTACTCGTACTCGACGCCGACCTTGAAGGTGTTCTTGCCTGCGCCGACGGCCGCGCTCATGTCGTACATGATCTGCATGTCGAAGTGGGTTTCCGGCTTGGTGTCGCCGCCGAATTCGTCCTTGCCTTTGCTGCTGATGAAATTGGCGTAGCCCTCAAACGACAGCGGAATGCCGGCGCTGAAGGGAATCGACCAGGCATTGCTCAGCATCGCATGAGTCTTGTAGGTATAGCGCGGCGTCGACACATGCGAATAGCCGTTGTACGGTGCATTGCTCTCGTTCAGCAGCAGCAGGCTGGTATTGAAGAAGCCCGGCACGTCGAACATCAGGGTCGGGCCGGCCACCAGCATGCGCTTCTTGGAGTTGTAGCCCGCGTCCGACTTGGTGTTCCAGTCGAAGCCCAGGGTCAGACCAACGCCGCGCACCGGGCCGAAGGCGATCGGGCTGCCAGTGATCTTGCCGAAGTCCAGCGTATTGCGGTACAGGACATAGGTTTCCTGCGAGCCGCTGTGCGCACCGGGCGCGGAAGGATCCTTGTCGTCCGCCAGCAGCATATCGGCGTTGAAGTAGTTGGTGCCGTACTTGTAGCCGCTGGCGTGCGTCAGGCTGAAGATGCTCTTGCTGATGTCATTCGGGCCATAGGGTTCGGCGAACTTCTGGCCATAGCGGTAGCCGATCGAGGTGTCGCTCCATTCGGCGGCGCTGGCGCCTTGCGCAGCCAGGGCCAGCAACACAGTCATCGTCAGGCGGGAAACGGTCATTCGCATGTATCGCTCCATTCAATATAAATAGTTTACCGCAAAGCCTTCACGGCATCCGCAGTCAGGCTGGCCGGCTGGCCGCCCCAGCTCGCGCGCAGGAAATTGGCCAGGTCGGCCACTTCTTGATCCGACAGCGCGTGCGCGAATCCAGGCATGGCCTGCATCGCGCCATTGCCGGGGAAGCGCTGCTCGGCAATGCCGTCCAGCGTCGCCACCAACAGGTTGCGCGGATCGGCGTCGCGCAGCGAGGAATTGCCCAGCATGGCCACCGCCACATTCGGCTTGCCCTCGCCTTCCCGTCCGTGGCAACCCGCGCACACGGCCAGATAAGTCTTGCGCCCCGCCGCCAGCGCGGCTCCGCCCTGCGCTGGCGCCAGTGCCGCAGGGGCAGGCGGCTGGTCGCCCATCAGCCAGGTCGCCAGCGCCTGCATGTCTTCCGCCGTCAGATGCTGGGTCGACAGGTGCACCACCGTGTGCATCTCGTCGAAGGCCGAACCTTGCGGCGCCACGCCGGTAGCCAGCAAGGTCGCCAGATCCTTCGGCGTCCAGCCGCGCGCCGCCAGCGCCGCCGGGGTCAGGGCCGGCGCGCCGATGCGCCCCAGCGCGCTGCCGCCCAGCGCTTCGCCATTCTTCATCTGCCCCAGCGCACCGCGCGGCGTGTGGCATTCCGCGCAGTGGCCCAGCGCATTGCCCAGATAGCGGCCACGCTGCCAGGCCGCGCTCTGGCCCTTGGAAGCATCGGGCAGGCTGTCGTCCAGGAACAGCATCTTCCACACACCCATGCCGAAGCGCAGATTGAACGGGAAGTGCATGCCATTTTCCAGGTTCGCCGCCGCCACCGGCTTGACGCTCATGAGATAGGCGTAGATGGCGTCGCTGTCTTCGCGCGTCAGCATACGGTAGGAAGTATAGGGCATGGCCGGATACAGCTGGTGCTGCGGCGACTTACCGTCGTGCAGGGCGCGGTAGAAATCGTCCGCGCTCCAGTTGCCGATGCCGTGCTCCTTGTCCGGCGTGATGTTGGTGCCGTAGATGACGCCAAACGGCGTATGCAGCGGCACGCCGCCGGCAAAGGCGCCCTGCCCCGCCGTGTGGCAGCCGGCGCAGTCGCCCGCGCGCGCCAGGTACTTGCCGCGTTCGATCACCTGCGGCGTGGCCTTGCCTGTGCTGGCGCCGCTGCCCGAGCCACCGCAGCCGCCCAGCAGCGCCAGCGTCACTGCCAGCGCCGCCATCGACATGGACTTCAGCGCGGCGTTCATGGCTTGCCTCCCGTGACCAGGCCCGGCGTGCTGAGCACCACGTCGCGCACCGCTTCGTAATAGCGCACGTAGCCGGTGCAGCGGCAGATATGCTCGCCCAGCGCCGCCTCGATGCGCTGCTCCAGCTGGTCCCGCGCCACCGGCGCGCGCTTGAGGCTCTCCAGCAGCACCGTGGCGGCGTTGACGAAGCCCGGCGTACAGTAGCCGCACTGGAAGCTGAAATGCTCCAGGAACTTCTGCTGCACCGGCGACAGTGACTTGATCTCGCCCTTGTCGTCGCGCACCGCATGGCCTTCGATGGTGCGGATCTTCTTGCCCTCGAAGTAGTGCGCGCCGGTGATGCAGGTGCGGATCTCTTCGCTGCTGCCATCCGGCTTATCCAGGATCACGGTGCAGGCGCGGCATACGCCCTGGCCGCAGCCCAGGCGCGACCCCGTCAGTCCCGCATACTCGTGCAGGAAGTCGATCATCGGCAGCCCTTCCGGCACCGGCATCGGTCCGACCTGCTTGCCGTTGATGGACACGGTCAGTGGAATGTTCTCGATCTTCATGCCAGCAC
>Ga0213872_10000399_pt1 | contig 36152 bp, 33 predicted proteins | sample VelepicomBERX_R2_FD_160071 | JGI IMG/M metagenome (GOLD analysis project Ga0213872, IMG submission 160071) | Rhizosphere microbial communities from Vellozia epidendroides in rupestrian grasslands, the National Park of Serra do Cipo, Brazil - RX_R2 | ecosystem: Host-associated > Plants > Roots >... | reverse complement strand
CGCATCTGCAGCTGGGTGCGGAAGCGGCCCCCTTCGCGCAGCAGAGCATAGCCGTCACGGTCCACGAACTCGAAGCTCGCATCGTCGGCATAGATCGCGCGCACAGACTGGCCTGTCAGAGCTCCCGACTCAAAGCCGAACATCCGGTCCAGGGCCTGGTTCTCCCAGAGAAAGACGCGGTCGCGCATTCGCGCCATGCCGATCAACTCGGTCTCCAGCATGACGCTCTGTTCCTTGGCAAAGCGCGAAATCTCCCGCCGCGCCAGCCGCTCGCGCCGGGCCTGGCGGAAGATCAGGGCCGAGGACCCGATGATGGCAAAGATGATGAAGCCCGACAGCAGGGACAGGTGCCAGACCTCTTGATGCCAGCGTTCGAGATAGGGCCGCGTCGACGTGCCCGTAATCACGAACAAGCCGTAGTCGGGCAGCCGGTTGTAGGCGAAGAAACGCTCCTCAGAATCCAGCGGCGTGACGGTGCGATACCAGCCCTCCAGCGGCGAACGCGCCAGACTCTTATGGAACTCTTCCGACACCTTGTTCGAACCCATGCCCGTCGGCGGATCGCTGCGGCCAACGACGTATCGCGCCACCAGGCGCAAGGTCTCGCTGCGCAGCGTCACCGTACCGCCCTCGCCCACTGGCACAGCGCCGAACATGCGCGAGAAAAAGTCGGAGCGCACCGGCGCGTAGACGACGCCACGGAACTTGCCGTCGCTGGAGACCAGACGCAGCGCCAGGCCGATGAACCAGCTGCCATCGCCGCGCCCCTGCAGCGGCTCAGACACCACCACGCCCTCGTGCTCGCGGGCGGCTGCGAAATAAGGCCGGTCGCCGATGGAGAAGGGGCGTTCACCGGGATCCAGGCCGAGGATCACCTGTCCCGATTCGTCGGTGATGCGCAGCGAGGTGATGTGGCTCAACAGGCTGTGCTGCTCGTCCAGCGTCTCCTCGAGCACATGGCGGCGCAGGGCCTCGGTCTTGGCGCGCAGGTAGCGTGCGGCGATGGTGGCCAGCGCGTGGTCCACCAGCTGCAACTGCGAACGAACCTCGATGGCCGTGGTCTCGGCCATATTGCGCGTCGCCTCGCGTGCCAGCGCCTCGTCGTCCACGCGATTGGCATCGAGCGCCAGATAGGTCGCAATCACCAAGGCCCCTGCAACCAGCAAATTGCCCACCGCCAGAGCCATAGCTAGGCGTCTCAACGGCAGCGTCGGAAGCTTAAGGGGGTCCAATTCCAGGGTCTCCAGGCCGGAATCCGGTCGGGGCTGCCTATCCTAAACGCACGAATCACCCCACCGAGGCTGGGCTCGCGCGATTGAATCTCAAAGCCTTGCGTGGCCCCAACTCGTATGCAGGCCAGAGCAGCCAGGACAGGTCGGCCCCATTGGCTGGCTTGGAGCGATGCCAGCGGCGCCTGCACCCGACCCCAGGACGGCCGCTCAGGCCGCTCAGGCCGCTCAGGCCGCTCAGGCCGCTCAGGCCGCTCAGGCTGCTCAGGCTGCTCAGGCTGCTCAGGCTGCTCAGGCTGCTCAGGCTGCTCAGGCCGCTCAGGCTGCTCAGGCTGCTCAGGCCGCCTCTTTGCCGTGACGACCTGGTTGCGTCAGCCTTGCTTGATAAGCCTGAGGGCGGATGCAAGTCCTGGACGCACCCCTCTCGCACCCTGACCGTCCGCGATCGTCGCTTCACTTCGAATACGACTTGTCGAACCAAAATAGCGGAAAAATTTTCTGCGGGCCCATCAATGCAAATGCCCCGCCGAGCGGGGCATTGACAGTGCCAGAGACTGCTCGGCTTACTTCTTCTTCGCGTCCTTCGCGCTGTCCTTGCCGGCTGCGGTCGGATAGGCCGCCATCACGCGCGTCGGATCGACCGTATCGAGGTAGGCCGTCATCTGCTTCTCGGTGCACGGCAGCACCTTGCCGGGCTGGGCCTCGCCCTTGTACTCGCCCTTGGCGTAGACGAACTGGTACTCGTTGGCCGCGACGACCTTGAGGTTCTTGGCGCTGTCGTGCTTGGCAGCGCACTCGCTCTTCAAAGCGTCAGCTTCCGAGGTCTCGCCGGCTTGAGCGAAGGAGCAGGCGGTCAGTGCGAGCGCAGCGGCAATCAGGTGTCGATTCATGGTCCGGGTCAACCTTGTGGTGATGAAGAAATTGTGAGCGCAGCGTATCAAAGCCGTCCGTCGCGTCAAACACCATAACTGCGGGGTTCAGCGTCATGTGTGCGCCAAACGCGCATGGGGCAAACCCTGCCTGGGAGGTCCCTCAGTCTTGGCCGTCCGGGTTGGCGGGGCCAAGCGAGAAATCGCAAAGGCCGTCGGGATCCAGCAGTTCGATGCGCGAGTAGGCCGCGCGGATCAGACCCCGTCCCTGCAGTGCGTCGAGACCCTTAGAGACGCTATGGCGATGCATGCCGAGCGCCTGCGCCAGGCGTGTCTGCGAGGCCCTGAGGCAGCGCGGCGATTCATGCCGGTTCTCCAATTGCCCGAGCGCGTGCAGCAGTCCGGCCAAGCGTTGCTCGGAATTGCCAACCGCCGACTGGCCGACCCATTGCATCAGCAACTGCATCCGGACGGCGATCTCGGCTATCAGCAGCGGGTAGATGCTGGCGTGCTCCGCTAGGACGCGACGCATCGCAACGGCCGGCACGCTGATCAAGGTGGAACCCGCCGCGGCGGAGATGTCCTGGTTCAGCGGCTGCTCGGCAAAAAGCGCGACCCATACGCACCAATGGCTCGAACCGAAGGCCCCCACCATGGACTCCTGGCCGTCGGTGCGACGATAAAAAATCTCGATCCGTCCCTCATTCACCAGCCAGACATGCTTCACCGCACGGCCTGCGGCACACAGCAGAGTGTTTCGCTTGTAGTGCCGCACCATGGCCGCCGCGCACAGTGCATCCAGGCCCTCGGCCGGCAGCGCGCCGAGCAGGGTGTTGGCGATCAGGGTCCGCACGGGCAGCGGCGAATCCGGCTCCACGATGGTCATTACTGCACGCTGAAATCGTGCGTTCGAGAGTCCTTGAAGACCGTTGGGACTAGCATTGCCGCATGGCGTCCAAATCAACGAACGCGGTGTTGCAGGAACTCTTCCCGAGTTTCGAGCACCGCCGCATTGATGCCGCCGGCACCCAGATCGCCGCCACCGTCGGCGGCGCGGGACCGCCCCTGCTGCTGCACGGCCATCCCCAGACGCGCGCCATCTGGCATCGCGTCGCACCGGCGCTGGCAAACCATCACACGCTCGTGATCACGGACCTGCGCGGCTACGGCGACTCCGCCAAGCCGCGCGGCGCGTCGGACCATGCCAACTACGCCAAGCGCGCGATGGCACTGGACCAGCTCGCGGTGATGCACAGCCTCGGCTTCGAACGCTTCGACGTGCTCGCACATGACCGCGGCGCCCGCGTCGCGCATCGGCTGGCCTTCGATCATCCGCAGGCCGTGCGCCGCCTGATCCTGCTTGACATCGCGCCCACGCTGGCGATGTACGAGCAGACCACGCAGGCCTTTGCGCGCGCCTACTGGCACTGGTTCTTCCTGATCTAGCCAGCGCCCCTGCCCGAGCGCCTGATCGAGACCAGCCCCGCCGACTACGTTCGCGAGGTGATGGGCCGGCGCAGCGCCGGCCTTGCACCCTTCGACCCGCGCGCCCTGGCCGAATACGAGCGCTGTCTGGCCCTGCCCGGCACGGCCCACGATCTTTGCGAGGACTACCGCGCCGCAGCGAGCATTGATCTCGACCATGATCGTGCAGATCGCGACGCCGACCACCGACTCGCCATGCCCGTGCTGGCCCTTTGGGGCGCCGAGGGCGTGGTGGGCCGCTGCTTCGATCCGCTGCGCGAGTGGCAGCGAGTGGCGCAGGATGTGTGCGGCGAGAGCCTGCCATGCGGCCACTACATCGCCGAGGAAGCCCCCGAGCAGCTGGCCGCACGCGCGCTGGCCTTCCTCGGCGATCCGCGCTAGCCTTGCCTCCCCATGCACGCAACGGAGGATCGACGATGCACAAGAACACGATCTGCCTCTGGTACGACGGCACTGCGCTCGATGCGGCCCACTTCTATGCCGAGACCTTCCCTGACAGCGTGGTCGGAGCCGTCTATCGAGCGCCCGGCGACTACCCGGCGGGCGAGCGGGGCAACGTACTGACAGTCGAATTCACCGTGCTGGGCATCCCCTGCCTGGGCCTGAACGGCGGCCCGGCCTTCAAGCACAGCGAAGCCTTCTCCTTCCAGGTCGCTACCGACGACCAAGCCGAAACGGACCGCCTGTGGAACGCCATCATCGGCAACGGCGGTCAGGCCAGCGCCTGCGGCTGGTGCAAGGACAAGTGGGGCCTGTCGTGGCAAATCACGCCGCGCGCGCTGATCGCCGCCATCAGCGACCCGGACCCTGCGGCCGCGAAGCGTGCCTTCGAGGCGATGATGCAGATGGGCAAGATCGACATCGCCGCCATCGAGGCGGCACGAAGCGGTTGAGAACTGATCCGCAAATATTGTTCACGGCCAGAGGTACGCCGCAGATGGGCAATCCCAGCGCCGAGCCTTTCTGATTGGGCGCCTGCGATCGGCCTGAGCTTCACGCTTGCTGTCAACAACGCGTGCCATGGCGCCATGCTCGTCGACGACCCGCAGATTCTCGGTGCTTCGCTAGCCCGCATCGGCACGCAGATGCTTGTTGCGTCGTAAGGTTGGGCGCACTGCGCTTGATGACGATGGCTTGCAGCGCTTCGTCAAGCCGCTTGCCGTCATTGACGCTGACTGCGTTCACGATGAGCGACGACGGGACGCCACGACCGTGCGCCAACAGCTGCCCTTTTGCTTCAGTTCTTTTTTTTCCCTGATCCTTCGAGTCCGCCCCAACGGCTTCTTGTGCGAGCGTGGCCCTCATCATGGGCTCTGTCCACGCTCTGCCATTGCCACGCGAAGCCTGCGATATCACCGTCCTCAGACAGCCCCGCCTTCCACGCCCGCTCGAACAAGCCGGACCGCCCCCGCTCCAGGGGGCGCTGGTGAATGGCGCGGGTGGGATGGTGCTGACGCTGCCGGACCTCTCCTTGGGCGGGGCCTTGCACTGGCAAGCCCTGTGCAGCAAGAATTCGGGCTTGCGCAGGCAGGTCTTACCTGGCTGTGGCGCACGCTCCGGCATCCTCGGTTCAGGCCGCTCCTAGAACTACTCTGCCACGACCCACGATTCGGCTCTCTTGCGTGCGAAGCTCGGCGTCCGACGCCCGCGCATTCTGCGACGCGGAGGGTCCGATTCGCATTCATAGATTACGCCTGAGGGCCGGGCTGCCTTCATCGACAAGGAGCGACACATGTGCAGATCTCCGCTTGCCTTCGCCCTGCTCGCCTTGCTTTGCTCGAGCGCCGCAGCAGGCCCGAAGGAGGATGCTGTTCAGGTGCTGCAGCAGTGGACCCGGGCGTTTACTGACTCGGACGTCGACGGCATCGTCAAGCTGTATGCACCCGACGCCGTATTCCTGGGCACTGGGAGCACCACGGTCGTCGTCCAGCCGCAAGAGATTCGCCAGTACTTCGAGCAGGCACTGTTGAGCAACCGTCCGCGGGGCGCCGTGCTGAACAGTTACTCCGCGATCGTGCTGTCTGATTCCATCGTTGCCGTCTCGGGCTTGGACACCGTGACGGGGGTGCGGGATGGGAAGCCGTTCAGCGCCAATGGCCGCGTCAGCGTCGTACTCGCAAAGCGCGGCACCGATTGGCAGATCGTGCAGTTCCATCGATCGGCGATGCCGAACTGACTGGCGTGAGAAACCGCATCCCTTGGCTGAGGGACGAAGCGGTGGCGGATCGCAGCCGCGCAGGACACAATTGTCGCCCGCAGCACGTGGTTCGGCGCAACGCCGAGTCGGCGCAGCCGAACACGATCGGGAGGATGCGATGACGGTGGAACTCAGTACTTCGGAGCCCTCGCCCGAGGCTTTGCTCCAGTCTTACATCGACAGGCTTGATGCCAAGAATCGGAAGCTCGCGTTATCGGTCCGGGCCGCCGTGCGCAAACGATTCCCGACCGCCAACGAACTGGCCTACGACTACAAGAGCTTCTGCGTCATCGGCTATTCGCCCACGGACCATGGGATCGATTCCATCGTCGCGATCGCCGCGCGTACCACCGGTGTCTTTCTCTACTTCAGCCAGGGCCCCCAACTACCCGATCCGAACAAGCTCTTGCGGGGCTCGGGAAAGCAGGTCCGCTTCGTCCAGCTGGAGTCGGCCAGCCGCCTGTCCCACCCGGATGTGGAAGCGCTGATCGCCGCCACGGTCGATCAGGCAAGGATTCCCTTGCCGCCCACGGGAAAGGGCAGTCTCATCATCATGTCGAATGGCGCGAAAAGGAAATCGCGCTCGAAGTCGGCCGTTTAAAGACAAGTCGCCATCCGGCCCCGAGCCTGGGCGCGTGCCGGCGGATCCCGCGACTCGCGCATACTCACGTTCATGTGCGCCGCTCGCAATGCCAGCCCGATGGATGATGAAACCCTGTCGCCGGCTGCGCCGTCCCCGGCGCCCGCCGCCGCCCCCGGCAGCAAGGCGATGCGCCGTATCGAGCGCCGCCAGGATCGTGCCGAATGGATGATTCTGCTGGCCGTGCTTCTCCTGGTCAGCCTGGCGGCGATCGTGCCGGCCTACCAGGAGCGCGATGCGCTCATCCAGCGCGAACGCGAGCGGCTTGACGCCGCGACGCAGGTCATGGAGCAGGACCTCGTGCGCATGCTCGAAGGCGCCGACCGCGCGATCCACAGCGTGCGCTCGCAGCTCGCCAGCTGGCGGCAGCGGTCCGACGGCACGGCGCTGGCCGCCCAGCAGCTCAAGGCCTTTGCCGACGCGATGCCCGGCGTGCGCAGCATGCTGCTGCTCGACGCCACGGGCGTGAGCATCGCGGTCGGCGCGAACGAGCGGATCCAGCTGCCGGCCCATATCGATGCTTCCGACACGCTGGCGTTCCAAGACGCCCGCAGAGAGGCAGATCCAAATCTGCTGATCGTAAGTGCGCCCTACCGCACCAAGGGCGGTGCCTGGACGATCAGCCTGGCACGCGCGGTGCGGGGACCCAATGGAGGCTTCGACGGCCTGGTGGTTGCGGTCATCGATCCCGAGGAACTCAAGCTGCTGCTGGCCTCCACACGCGTGGTGGACGACCAGTTCGCCGCGGTGGTCCACGGCCGAGGCGGGCTGATCGTCATCGAGCCCTCTGACCGCGGCATCGAGGGCGAGAGCATGGCCCAGCCCGGCACTTTCTTCAGCCGCCACATGGCGAGCGGCCAGCCGGTCAGCGTGCTGCAGGGCGAGAGCCCGGCCTCACATTGGGAGGAGCGGATCATGGCGCTGCGCACCGTGCAGCCGCTTGCCCTGCAGATGAACCAGCCGCTCGTAGTGCTCGATGGCCGCAACACCAATGCCGTGCTTGCGCCCTGGACGCGCCTGATGCGCAGCCGTGTGGTGGAGCTGCTGCTGGGGTGGGCGTGCGGCACGGTCGCGTTGGCGCTGTGGCAGCGTAGCCGCCGCCAGGCGCGCCGCGAACTGCTCGAACAGGTGCGGCAGATGGACCAGGTCTTCGACTCCCCACTGAGTCACCTGGCCATCCTGGATTTGGACGGCCGCTGTGTGCGCCTGAGCGCTGCCTGGCATCGCACGATGGGGTGGTCGACCGACGCGCTAACAGGTCAGTCGATGCGCCCCTACGTGCACCCCGACGACCACCCCGCGTTGGATGCGGCGCGCCTGGCGCTCGCATCCAGCGGCTCCGTCTCCGACTTCCACTTCCGCATGCGCGATACAGCCGGTGCCTACCGCGAACTCATGGCGCAGGGCGTTGTCCTCAACGATCTGATCTACATGGACATGCGCGACGTCACCGACGAGCGGCGCGGCCGGCGCGAACTGAAGGCGCTCAACGCTCAGCTGCAAGACATCAACGCCGAGCTCGAGGGCAAGAACCGTCAGCTGCAGGCGCAGGAGCGTGCCTTGCTGGAGCTTTCGCTGCGAGACGCACTGACGGGCGTGGCGAATCGGCGCCGCTTCGACGAAGCCCTGCACGCCGAGTGGCGGCACGGCGTGCGCGAGCGCCAACCGCTGTCCTTGATCATGCTGGACATCGATCACTTCAAGGACTTCAACGACTGCTACGGCCATCTGGCCGGAGACAGCTGCCTCAGGGCGGTGGCTTCGACGCTGCAGGACGGCGTGCACCGGCCGCGCGATCTGCTGGCCCGCTTCGGCGGCGAGGAATTCGCCGTTCTGCTGCCCAATACCGATGCCACTGGCGCGCACGTGCTGGCAGAAGAACTGCGCCAGCGCGTCGAGGTGCTGCACATCGCACACGATCGCTCGGCCGTCGCGACGGTGGTCACGTTGTCGCTAGGGATTAAGACGCTTGTGCCCGACGAATCCAGCTCGATCACGGAGCTGCTGAGTGGCGCCGACGCGGCGCTTTACCTGGCGAAGCAACGCGGACGCAACCGGGTCAGTGTGGCCGAGTGTTGAGTGCGCTGGCCAGCTTCAGTTCAGCAGGATGCCGGCGCCGCCATTGCGGCGCAGTCGTGTGCTGACGGCGCGCGCTTGCTCCAGCGTTGCCTCGAGCGGCCCAGGACGCCCCAGTGAATAGCCTTGCGCGAACTGAATGCCGATGCGCAGCAGCGCCGTCAGTTCTTCCGAGGTCTCCACGCCTTCGGCCACCAGCTTTCCTTTTGTAGTCTCCGCGAAGCGGGCTAGCGCAGCGGCCAGCGCTTGTCGGCTGAGATCGCCATCGATGCCTCTCGTGATGCTGTTGTCGAGCTTGATGATGTCGGGCGCAAGGTTGAGGATGTGCTTGAAGCAGGCGAATCCCGCGCCGGCGTCATCCACCGCGACTCGCAGGCCCCCCATTCGCAGCGGATTGACCACCCGCGCGATCTCACTGTACTGCTCGACCTCCTCATGTTCTGTGACCTCGAGGACCACGCGCTCGAGCGGATAGTCGGTCAGCACCTCGGTCAGCCGGCCATCGATGATGGTGTTGGGTGAGGCATTCACGGCCACATAAAGACTCTTGGGCACTTCATCGAGGCCGTTCAAGGCCAGGACGATGGCCTGCAATTCAAGCTCGACGCTGCGCCCGACCAGCCCCGCCTCGCGGAACCATTGATCCGGCGAGCGCGATGGCTCGCAATCGAATCGGGTCAATGCCTCGAGGCCTATGGCCCGGCCCTTGGCCAGATCGAAGATCGGCTGGTAGACCGAACGCATGCAGCCGGGCTGCAGCGCCTGCTCGATCCTGTGCTGCATCAAGCGCTCGGTCTCGCGATAGGCCAGCTCCTGGCCAAAATGCTCCGCCATCACGTCGGCCAGCACGCGCATCGTGACCAGGTCCTCTCGACCCAGCGTTTCATCGGGCCGCGTGCTGAAGCAGCAGAAGGTGCCAAAGACGCGCCCGTCTGCCAGGCGGATCGGCACGCTCAGGTGCGCGCCAACGGGCAGTGCGAGCGTGGCCGGGAGGCTCAGTGCCTCGGCGTTTTGGCAAGAATCGACCATCAGCTCCGGCAAGCGGCCATCCACCACACGTTGGCAGTAGCTCTCCTCGAGCGGGTCGGACCCACCGACGCGGATGGGCGGATTGGGCGAGGCGGCGTCGACATAGCGGAACAGCCTGCGGCCTTCGGTGAATTCCGAGATGAAGGCCACGTCCATGTCGAGGTGCCGGCGTATGGTTCGCAAGCTCTGCATCAGCAACTCGGGCGAAGTCGCGGCGCTCCAAGGCTTGCGATGCGCCAGCAAATGCGGCGCAGCGACACGGGTGTCGTCCATAGGTCCTCCCAGACATCTCGACCTTGCCCGATGTGCGGCCACCTAAGGGACTTGCAACAGCGCTTCAACGACCCCGGATGACGGCCGGGATCCCAGTGCCGAAACTCAGTCGCAAACCAACAGACCTGCTCGGGTTAGGTGCAAGTCTGCTCAAAATACACGCCAAAGGCAACCGCCCGGACTGATGGCACTACCCGTCTCGGTAGTTCGCATTGCGCACAAACGCTCACACCACGGCGGCGTTCACTTGAAGAACAGCAGCCGGCTCAGCAGTGTGTGGTTGGCCTCGGAAGCCATCAGCCCTACCAACACCAGCAGGGCCAGCGGCGGCAACAGGATGGCGCAGATCAGCGCCAGCCGCTCCCAGGCCATGTGCATGAAGACCGCCACGATGAAGCCTGCCTTCAGGAGCATCAGGACCACGATCAGGCTCCAGCGCGTCAGGCCCTGGAAGTGAAAGTAGTCAACCAGGTAGGACAGCGTGCTGAGCACGAACAGCAGCAGCCAGACCTTGAGGTACAGACCAATGGGGTGTTGCTGATGCTGTTGCTGGGGCTTTCCAGGCTCGCTCATGATGCACCTCACCAGAGGTAGAAGACCGCAAAGATGAAGACCCAGACCAGGTCCACGAAGTGCCAGTACAGGCCGGCGATCTCGACGATCTGGTAGTTGCCGCGGCGCTCGTAGCGCCCGCGCAGCAGCCGCGTCGCGACGATGCTGAGGTAGATCACACCCGCCGTGACGTGCAGGCCGTGGAAGCCCGTGATCATAAAGAAGCTCGAGCCGAACTGGGCCGCGCCCATGGGGTTGCCCCAAGGCCTCACACCTTCCTCGACGATGAGCTTGGTCCATTCGAAGGCCTGCATGGACACGAAAGTGACACCGAAGGCGGCGGTCGCGAACATCAGCATCGCCGCCTTGCGACGTTCCCGTTGATAGGCGAAGTTCACGGCCATGGCCATGGTCCCGCTGCTGCTGATCAGCACGAAGGTCATGATGGCGATCAGGATCAGCGGCAGCTCCGTGCCGCCGATGCGCAGCGAGAACACCTCGCTCGGATTGGGCCAGGGCACGGTGGTCGAGGCACGCACGGTCATGTAGCCGGTCAGGAAGCTGCCAAAGATGAAGGTGTCGCTGAGCAGGAAGATCCACATCATCACCTTGCCCCAGGCGACGTGGAAAGCGCGACGGTCGGAGGACCAGTCGGCGACCAGGCCGCGCAGACCGAGGGGCGGGGCTTGTGCCGTGTCGGCAGTGGGGATGGCACTCATGGCATGGCTCCTCATCAGCGGCTGCCGCAGATCCGGGCGGCGAGCTCGGGGTCGATGACACTGAGGACGATGAACAACGCGACCCAGACCAGCAGCAAGAAATGCCAGTAGCGAGCGCACAGCGTGACGCGCCAGGCTGCCAGGTCACTCGAGCGCTGAACCCAGGCCCAGGCCACCAGCCCGCCAGCTACATGCAGCGCATGCAGGGCCGTCAACACATAGAAGAAGCTGCCGGCCGGATTGCCAATGAAAGACACCCTGGCGCCCAGCAAGGCCTGCCAGGCCCAGGCCTGGTTGGCGACGAAGGCCAGTGCGCAGGCGCCACCCGCCAGCATCGCTGCGCGGCTCGTCAGGCCTCGATGAGCGCGCCACGCGGCCTGCTGGAGCAGCACGCTGCCGGCCACCAGCCACGCAGTGCTGAGCCACAGCTGCCAGGGCAAGGCGATGGCAGTCGCATCATTGGCGCTGAGCCGCATGACGTAGGCGACAGCGAACAGCGAAAACAGCGCGGTCGCCACACCCATGAAGACCCACAGCGCGACGCTGGCCGCCGCACCCGGCTGCTGGCGCGGATGCAGCGGCGTGGTTGCCAGCAGCGCGCTCGCGCTCATGTCGCCGCTCCCCTGGCTGCCGTGCTCGACACATGGGATTCGCCTTCCGGCTCGATGCCCCCGGCCCCCGGCGGCGCGTTCTGGGGAATGAAATCCTCCGGCGCACCGGGCACGCTGTAGGCATAGGCCCAGCGGTGCACCACAGGCATGTGCGGCCCCCAGTTGCCGTGCACCGGCGGCGTCTGCGGCGTGAACCATTCCAGCGAAGCGGCGCGCCAGGGGTTGGCTTCGGCCTTGCGGCCGCGGAAGACGCTCCACACCAGATTGAAGACAAAGATCAGCTGCGCGGCACCCACGACCAGCGCGACAACCGTGATGAAGGTGTTCAGTTGATGCGCCGACTGCGGAATGAACTTGTAGCCGTCGAAGTTGTAGTAGCGCCGCGGCATGCCCAGCACGCCGAGGTAGTGCATGGGGAAGTAGATGAGATAGGTGCCCAGAAAGGTAACCCAGAAATGCAGCTGGCCCAGCCGGTCGTCGAGCATGTGACCGCTGATCTTGGGGAACCAGTGGTAGATCGCGCCGAACACCACCAGCAACGGCGCCACGCCCATGACCATGTGGAAGTGAGCCACGACGAAGTAAGTGCCCGACAAGGGGATGTCGACGCTCACGTTACCCAGGAAGAGCCCCGTCAGCCCGCCAGCCAGAAAGGTCAGGATGAAGGCCAGGGTGAACAGCATGGGCACCGAGAGGTGTATGTCGCCGCGCCACAGCGTCAGCACCCAGTTGTAGACCTTGATGGCGGTGGGCACGGCAATGATCAGCGTGCTCGTCGCGAAGAAAAACCCGAACCATGGGTTCATGCCACTCACGAACATGTGGTGGGCCCAGACCACGAAGCTCAGGGCGCCGATGATCACAATGGCCCACACCATCATGCGGTAGCCGAAGATGGCCTTGCGCGCGTGCACGCTGATCAGGTCCGACACGATGCCGAAGGCCGGCAACGCAACGATATAGACCTCGGGGTGGCCGAAGAACCAGAACAGGTGCTGGAACAGCAGCGGACTGCCGCCCTTGTAGCCGGTCTGCTGGCCCATTGACACCAGTGCCGGCATGAAGAAGCTGGTGCCCAGCGTCTTGTCCAGCAGCATCATGATCCCGCTGACGAAGAGCGCCGGGAAGGCCAGCAGCGCCAGCACCGTCGCCGTGAAGATGCCCCACACCGACAGCGGCATGCGCAGCAGCGTCATGCCTTCGCAGCGCGCCTGCAGCACCGTCGTGACGTAGTTGAGGCCCCCCATCGTCGTCGCGACGATGAAGATCAGCAAAGACACCAGCATCAAGATGATGCCCCAATCGTGGCCCGGCGTTCCCGGCAAGATGGCCTGCGGCGGGTAGAGCGTCCATCCCGCGCCGGTCGGGCCGCCAGGCGCGAAGAAGCTCGCCATCAGGACAATGACCGACAGCAGGTAGACCCAGAAGCTGAGCATGTTCATATAAGGGAACACCATGTCCCGCGCGCCGACCATCAGCGGGATCAGGTAGTTGCCGAATCCGCCGAGAAAGAGCGCTGTCAGCAGATAGATCACCATGATCATCCCGTGCATGGTGACGAACTGGTAATAGCGCTCGGGCGTGATGAAGGCGAATTGGCCAGGGAAGCCGATCTGCAGCCGCATCAGGTTGGACAGCAGCACGCCCACCAGGCCCACGACGATGGCCGTGCTCGCGTACTGGACTGCAATCACCTTGTGGTCCTGGCTCCAGACGTACTTGGTGATGAACGAGGTCGGCTCGTGCAGCTCCTCGTCATGATCATCGGGTGCGGGGTTGGCCATGGCGTTCCTCGGGCTATCCGGGGTCAATGGGACTGCGCCTGGATGTAGGCGACCAGCGCATCGAGCTCATCGTCCTTGACGTCGAGCTTTGGCATCAGCGGCTGGAAGCCCTTGACCACGCGCGCCATCGGCTCGCGGATCTCCTTCTTCAACTCTGTCGCGTTCATCTGCGCCGTCGAGCCATCCGTGAAGGTTTCTGTCTTGCCGAAGAGGCCCTTCCAGGTCGGGCCCACGCCGGCGCTGCCGTCGACCGAATGGCAGCCCACGCACCCCTTGCTCTGCGCCAGCGCCTTGCCGATGGCCACCATATCGCCGCCGGCCACCTGCACCGCGGCGGCCGGCACCTGCGTTGCCGCGAAGGTGGGCTGCGCGGCCAGCCAAGCCTTGAACGCCGCCTCGTCCTCCACCACCACGGTGCCGCGCATGTTCGGGTGGCCGATGCCGCAGAGCTGAGCGCACATCGCCTCATAGCGCCCTGCCACTGTGGGCGTGAACCAGAAGCTGCTGACCTGGCCGGGCACGATGTTCATGCGCGCACGCATCGGCGGCACAAAGAAGTCGTGCAAAACGTCATTGGAGCGCGCCAGCACCCTGACCGGCCGGTTCAGCGGCAAATGGACCTCGTTGCCGGTGATCACGATGTTGGCGCGCGAAGCAGCGTCGTCGGGATCCAGACCGAGTGGATTGCTGTTGCTGACGAAACGAGCATCGCTGGCGCCCAGCTTCTCGGCGTTGCCGACGAAGCGGAAGCGCCATTGCCATTGCTGGCCCACGACCTCGAGCACCAGCGCGTCGGACGGCGGATTCACATAGCTGGCATAGACGGCCAGCCCCGGCGCCAAAAGCGCGACGATACCCACCGAGGTAACACCGATCAGCCAGCGCTCGAGCCGCCGGTTCTCGGGCTGGTAGGCCGCGCGGTGCCCCTCGCGATGACGGAAGCGCACGAGGCAGTAAACGACGAACAGGTTGATGACGACGAAGAAGATGCCGGTGATGACGAGCGTGATCGTCAGCGTGTCGTCCATCTGCCGCCAGTTCGAGGCCAGTGTCGCAGTCCACCAAGGGCTGAGAAAATGGAACAGCACGGAGCCGCAAATGATTGCGAGCAAAGCGATGACCATCCACATGGGCTGCCACTCCTTGTGAGGGGTGATCCGATGCGGCGAGCTTGCCGCTCAGGACTCGGTCGGCGTACGGCTCAGCTTGCGGTAGATAAGTGCGGCACAGATCCCGAATGCGAACTGGGCCAGCAAAGTGTTCAAGCCTCGCATATCGGCGAACCACGGGAACAGGGACGTCAACAGATAGAAGTTCACCCAGTAGACGATGCCGCCGAAGACGGCACCAATGGCCAGCGTCATGCCGGCGCGGGCTTCATAGTGAAGGCTTGCAACCGCAGCACCGATGACGAGGCCCGAGAAGATGCCCAGCGAGTAGTGGATCAGCAACGCCGCGGCCACGACGCTGACGTCGAAGCCCGACGACTGCAAGGCATCCGGGCCCAGCACCAGCGCCGCGACCTTGTGCGATGCGGCCCAGGGGTTGCCACCCCCGAAAATCAGCGGCCAGCACAAATCGAGCACCATCAGCACCGCGCCGGCGGCAAGCCCAGCCACGGCAGCAGCCGACAAATCGGGCGTCTGCCAGGTCAAGTGACGGGAATGCAACTGGAGCTCCATGCAAACCTCCCTCTTGCGAATCGTCCGGCCGCCGCAAGCGCTCAATCCTTTGAGCGAGACCACGCTTGCTTGCTTGTTTTATACACCCCCGTCACCAGAGGTGCAACGGACGGAGATCGCCCGCCTTCGGTACGGATTCACTGAATGCCGAGCGGCCAGTCCCGTGACCCCGTCGCCGGCCGATGCGATCGGAACGGTACGGCAACGGCCTTGGACCGTCCAAGGCCGGCGGCCCAACTTGCATAGACGGTACGCGCCGTGCGGCGGACTTCAGGCAGCAGGCTCGGCAATTGCGCGAGGATCTGCTCGCCCGTCTGCACGGACGGCCCGGCCGTGCGGGGCAACTCGTGCGCAGACCGCGCGCACCACTCGCGCACGACGGCCTCGGTGATCTCGAAGTGGCACTGGAAGGCGACGTGGGGGCCGAGCGAGAAGCCCTTGTTCATGCAGTGTTCGCTGAATAGCAGTCGCTGAGCGCGCGCCGGCATCGAAAAGGTCTCGTAGTGCCAGTTGAAAGCCACGACCTCTTTGCGGCGAAGCAGCCTCTGGCCCGCCACCGTGGCGTTCATCCGCGCCCAGCCGATGCTGGGGCAGGCATTGCGGCACACGGTGGCGCCCAGCGCCTTGGCAAGCAGCTGCGCGCCGAAGCCATGGCCGAGCACAGGCACGTGGGTGTCCAGCGCATGCCGCACAAGCTTCATCTCTTCGCCGACCCAGCGCAGCGGATCGTTCACGCTGTGATTGGAGCCCAGGAGCACGATACCGCTGAACTCGCTGGCGCGGCGCGGAAAGTCCGCATCGTTCTCGGGAAAGAAGACGCGTGTCGCCACGCCGATCTCATGCAGATAGTCCATCAGGAAGCCGGGTCGCTGCGTGGGGTCGTGCTGAAGGAATGCGACGGGTTTCATGCGTGAGGCGCGCGCACGGCGCACGTTCTGTGAAAGTGCATCCAGCCTACGGCCGGCGGCCTCAAATGGGTCTCAAGAGTGACGCCGCAGAACTCAAGACCGTATCAAGATCAGGCCGTCGTTCCCGGGCTCGGTGTTCAGCGCCAGAAGCGTTTCGCCTTCCCGGCCATCACCAAAGCACTCGCAGCGTCCGCCTGGGCCATACGCTGCTGCGACACGAGCCAGCCGATGGCGAACCATTTGCCCGCGGCCTCCGACTCCGGCCTTGCCTCGTAGGCGGCCAGGGCGACGCTGCGGTCATTGAGCCGTCCGAGCGCGTCCTGGGCCGGCGTGAGCGCATCGAAATAGCCCGACCTTGCACGCTTGCGAAACAGCGGCGCGACGAACTCGGCCAGGTAGCGCAGACGCTTCAAGCTCTTGCGCAGCTCGTGCTGTTGTACTGGAGACAAAGCGAGGAAGTCCTGCGCCCTCTTCCTGACGACCCGATGCAGTCGATCAAGTCGCGGCGCGATGGCCTCACGAACACTGCCTTCGAATGCGCAACCCTCACCCTCTGCAGCCCCGGTCGTAAATCTGCGGATGGCGATCAAGACCGATTGGAACTCCGCCCCCCGCGCCACAGCGGTGACCTCTTCGTCCGACGGCAGCTCGATCGCAGGCAGCGCCGGCGCACCGGCCGGACCGAGTTCATCGCGGCTGAGCGCCGCAAGCATGGCGATATCGCGGCTCTCTCCGAGCCGCTGGAAGACCTCCGACAGAACGGCACCCCAACCCGTGTCGATGCCGGCATTGAGTTCGGCCAGTTCATCGATGGCGATCCGGAGCCGCCGCAGGCCGACCCGCATTTGATGAACATGCTCGGCACCATGTGCACCACCGGCGACCACGCTTGCATTGCCGAGCACCTGATCCAGGCAGCAGGCAATGATCTTGCGCGCGAACAGATCGGCCGGCGTCTTTGCGTCGACTTCGGGAATGCTGGCCTGGACTGCCTTGACGGATCGCGGCTCCAAGGCCAGGCGCACGCCGCGTGCCGTGGAAACCGGATCGACGTCCAGCCACAGGCCGTGACGCGACTGCCAGCGCATCGCCTCGACGAACAGAGGCGCCGACGGGCCGTCGACAAGCTCGAGCTCGAGGCTACAGACCGAGACCCTGGCGACGCCGCTGTCCAGGACGCCGACCTGCTGAGTCAAGGCAATCGTCGTGCCTCCCTTCAGACGGCGCCTGCGGCTGCGCTGCTCGAGCTTCAGCCGGAACTGCTCTTGCAGCCCGTTCTCGCAAGCCTGCTCGAGGGCTTGAGCCACGGCCACATCGAGCCCGGCGTAAACAGTGGCGCCACGATGCCTGCCGATATCGGGCGCATGAGGCTTGACCGAGGCTCCCAAGAAGACCAGGTGTTCGACCCACTGGCCGCCCAGATTCAAGGCCATCGTCTGAGTCCAGCCCCTGGACTCCTGCCGCAATCGAAGCGAGATGCCCAGACTGGCCAGGGCGCCTTCGGCGGTGTCGAAGCCATGGTCGACCCGCGTGAGGGCAGGAACACCGCGAAACGCAGCCAGCAGCCTCTGCCCTTGGGACGTCGGCGCCTGGAGTGTCAGCAATACCTGTTGCATCGTCGGCGTGGTCATCAAGTGCCAGCAAGCGCGAGCGCTGGCCTACGCGAGATTCTGCCTAGAGCGCGCGACATCCTTCAAGTTGCTCGACGGCGGCATGCAGGAGGTCCTCGACCATGCCAAGCACGCGCTCCCGTTCTAACGCGATTTGCGTCTCGTCCCCATCCTCGTCGTTCGAGGCAGAGGCAGGCCGCGGCACGCCCAGCAGCAGGTGAAGCGGCAAGGCCAGCCGCAGCCCGGCCATCGGTCCGCGAGGCCCATCCGGCAAGCCGCCGCGAGGCACGCAGGGGTGCTCGCTCAGGTCGATCATCGTCCCGACCATGCGCAGCACGCCCCCCCGAGCGTCGCGCTCGATGATGCGGCCGCGCGAATGGACGAGGCGATAGCCCGATCCATTGCTTCGCAGGCGGAACGTCGCCTCGTAGACCGGCGCACCGCCGTGCATGTGCCGGTGCATGCCCGCAAGCATGCCCTCGATGTCATGGGGATGGACGCGGCAGCGCCAGAAATGCATCCGGTCCGCTTCCTCGGGCGCAGGGAAGCCGAGTCGCTGCTTCCACTGAGGCGAATACTGCACGGTCTCGAGTTCAGGGCGAAGGTCCCAGACCCCGAGCTCGCCCGCTTCGATGGCCTGTCGCCAGCGTGGGCCCACCGGTTGCTGCATTGTCATGCGGGGATTGTCATCCAGAACCCCCAAGCGCCGAACTTAGGCGTCAGGGACTTCCATCCAGGCCCTCAACCGGGCGTCGATGGCGCCCGCGACCGCCGTGATGCGCCAGGTCGTGGCGCAATGGGGATCGGGGGCGTAGCGGGTGCCGAGGTTGCTGGTCATGGCGATCAGGTAATGGCGCCGGCTCGGCGCCATGCCGTGCACGATGCCGGCGTCGGAGCAGTAGTTCTCGGTGTTGCCGGTCTTGTGGGCGAAGTGCACGTCGCAACGCTCGCGCCAAGGGCGCAGGTCGCCGGGATAGACCAGCTCGTCGGTCAGCCTTGCGGAGCCATCGGCCAGAAGCCAGCGCTCGGGCAGGCGCGCCGGGATGCCGGGCATCCAACCGTCGACGTGAACGAGCAGGCTGCCCGACAGCGACTCGTGCAATCCCTGCTCGCCCAAGCAATGCAGCACGTAGGCGCGGCTGTTCGCACCGAGCAGCGGCGGCGTACCGGCGGGCAGCCAGGGAGCCGGCGGCGCATCGACATCAAGCAGCCAGAGCAGGCGCAGCGCATCCCAGGCCGTCATCTGCAACTGACCCACACCGGCGCCGTCTGCGTTGCGCCAGCCGCCATCGGGGCGGGTGTTGCGCAGGCGCAGGGTGCGCAGGCCATACACGTCGAACAGGGCCTCGATCTCATTGCGGGTCTCGGCCTCGCCCTCGCGTCGGATCGCACCCGTGGAGTGCAGCAGGGCCACCAGGGCCGAGGTTGCATCGTTGCAGCTGATGACGGTCATGTCGAAGGCCCAGTCGCGCACCGGGCGGCAGCGCTCCTGCCAGGTCCAGGCCTGTTCCCAGCTCGCCCGCCCCTCATCCACCTGGCGGGCCACGCCAACGAGCACCATCAGCTTGATCAGTGAACCGGGGTAGGGAGCGACCACGCGCGGTTGCCCGGGTTCACCCGCCAGCGTCTTCCAGGGCAAGGCGTTCCATTCGGCGCCGGGCAGCCAGACTTCGGACACACGATCGGCATCGATGCGGTCGGCCACATAGTGGATGTTGTGCACGGAACCAGCGTCGCGGCCCATGCCGGCCACCAGGCCCGCAGGGTGCTCGCGCGAGAACAGCACATTGGCGAAGATGGGCGCGCCGCCCTGCGGGAAGGCAGCCACGGCCAGGTCCAGGCTCGGGAAGACACCGACCGCTGCGCCGTCGAGCATGCCGTCGGCGGTGTCCTCGAAGCGCTGGCCGCGGATTGTCTCCAGCAGCAACGCGGCCAGTGATTCGGAAGTCATGTCTTGCGAGGAGGCCGCGTTCACGTTCAGTCCCTGGTGTGGTGGCGAAGTTGCCAGCCTAAGGGCTTGGGCGCGGCGCAAGCCAATGAAACCCCGTCGCCACTCCATAACCTGCGATCAGCTGCGCGGGCGCCGCGGCAAGGCAGGGCTCATCGAGCCGCACTCGCACGCGCCAGCAACTGCTCGAACAGCTGCACCACCCGGGGGTTGTCCAGGTCCAGCAGGTGGTCGCCGACCGGCAGCTCGACATAGCTCCAGCCTGGCACATCCGTGGGGCGGGCCACGCCGAACAGCCAGCAACGATCGCGCTCGGCCATTTCATCGCGAGCCATGTTGAGTGCCTCGGCCGGCGCGTCGAAATGGACGTGCAGCATGTTGGTCTGCGGTACGGCCGGATTCACGCGCACGCCGGGCAGCGCAGACAGACCCAGGGCCAGGTCTTGCGCGCGCCGGAAGCAATCGTCGAGCAGGGCCAGTCGTTGCTCGAAGCGCATCATGGCAGAGGCCACGAAAGGTGTCTGCTGGTAAAGATTGCCGCCCATGCGGCGCTGCCAAATCCTCGCATGAGCAATGAACCCGGCATCGCCGGCCAGCAGCGCGCCGGCCATGCCGCCGAGGTCCTTGTACGTCGAGACATAGACGGAGGAAAAACCCGCCGCGATCTCCGCAAAGCTGCGCTGGTAGAAAGCGCGGCATTGCCAGAGGCGGGCGCCGTCCATGTGCAGCGGCAGGTTGGTGCGGGCGGCTTGGGCCTTCAGCGCCTCGAGTTCCTCCCAGCTCGGCAACAAGCCGCCTGACTCGCGCATGGGTAGTTCCACGAGCGCACAAGCCAGGGCCTGGCGCTGAGCCACGAGGTCGCTGGCCACCATCGGCCTCAAGCGCGAACCGACAGGCACCGCATGCAAGCCCCACAGACTGACGGCGGCTTCCTGCTCGTGCAGAAGCAGATGCGAGTTCGGCGACAGGCCGAAACTCAGCAGGGCCGCCCGCTCGGTGTATAGCCGCACGGCGATGAGCTGGGCCATCACACCGCTGGGCATGAAGACCGCTGCCTCCTTGCCCAGCAGCGCTGCGATTTGCTGCTCGAATGCAGACAACACGCCGCCTTCACCGTACACATCGGCCTCGGCGTGCTGCGCCTTGCACCAGGCGGCGAGCGCCTTGAATTCTTCCGCCGGGCTCAAGGTCTTGAAACCCGGCACGGTCAGCGTGCATTGCCGGCGGAGCTGCTGTCGCTGCTGGTTGCTGTAGGGCATCTCAGATTTGCTCCTAGTCTGCGCGGCATTGTGGGCCCTATTGAGGAGCGAATGGACAAGCCGCAGCTAGGCGGGCACGACGAGACCATGCGCAGGATGCTCGTGCCCAAGTTGGCACCCCCCAATCAATGTCTGATGTGGCGCGCATGGATAAGTCCTTGCCCGCAATGCCTCGATGCCCATACAGACCACGAAGGTCCTTGCCAAGTCGGCGCCGACACGGCGCGCGCGCGCCACGGCCTCGGCCCTTGTCTCCGCACGCAGGCCAGCGCAGCCGGTGAGTGCCGACGAGTCGGACAGCTGGGAAACGTTCTGAGCGGGTCTGCCAATCAGAAGGTCTTCTTGATCGACAGGACGGCAGACGTCTTGCCGAGGAACTTGTCCCTCGGCACGTAGGTGTAGACGCTCTTGTCTGCGTTCGTGCCCACGACGGCCAGGCCCCAGGTGAAGCCCGCGTAGTCCTTGTTCAGCGTCAGCGAGTAGTCGGTGTAGGACGCCGGGCTGTTGTGGTGGACGAACTGGTGGCCGACGTGCGGCGTCAGCGTGAAGCCCTCGCCCACGTCCAGCGCCGCCGACAGGTCCAGGTAGCCTGAGCCCTTGGAGTCGGCGAAGCCGAAGAGATTGGTCAGGCTGTGCGAGTACTTGGCCGTGAACACGTCAATCGAGAGGGCGCCGTAGACCTCGAAGGTATTGGCATTGGGCAACTTGTTGTTGACGAACTCGTACTGCAGCACGCCGACGTCCAGCGTCACACCCTTGCTGATCCCGGTCTTGTAGCCGCCGTAGATATCCCACTCGGCCGAGGCGTCGCCGCCAGCGTCCTTGATCCACTGGATCGTGGACAGCCACGTGCCGACGTAGAAGCCGCCTGCGTCGGCGTAGTCGGCGCCCCCTTGCAGGGCGGGCTTCAGGCGGGTCTGGGAAATGCCGCGGTAGCGATAGTCGCTGGCAACGCCGCCGTTGAAAGACAAGGAATTGACCGGGGGCGCTGGCTCATCCGCCAAGGCAGGCAGGGCCAGGGCCAGGGCCAACAGGCCGGAGGCCAGGACAGCTGAACTCGGCTTCATGGGGTCTCCTTCTTTTTGGCATCGTCAGGATTATCTGTGGGTGTGCTAAAGGAAGCGATGCAGCTTTGTGCGGGTCGCATCGAGTTCATCTGGGTCGACCTCACAGACGCGAGGTCATGACTCCAGATACCTCGGCGCAGGAGGTCTATATTCGATCCCCCATGCGTCTTCGGAAACTGCTTCTCGGTCTTGTGCTGTCATTGACGGCCTTTGTATTGGCTCTGGTGCTGCACACCCTGTCGGGGGCTGTCGTTGAGTTGCGCCAGGGCACCGAAGGTCTGCAATCAATGGAAACGCTCCGGCTGCTTCTGTCGGCCGCAGAAATGGCCTCCCGCGAGCGGGGACCGGCCAATGGCGTCATGGGCGACGACCTGCCCCACGATTCCGACAAGCTGGCGCGACTGAGCGAAGCGCGGCGGACGACCGACGCTGCGTTTTCGGCCGCGGACAAGGCCGTCCAGTCGGCGCCCGACGATCCCGCGAAGCTGCGCGCCATCCTGAGCCAGGCGCAAAGCCAGTTGCTGCAGGGGCGGCAATCGATCGACGCGGTAGCAGCCGAACCAAGGCGAGGCCGATCGCCCGAACAGATTCGCCACGCGATTGCGCAGATGTTCGAAGTGATCGACGATCTGACGCCGGCAACGCTGAGGCTGACGCAGGTCGTTCAGGCGACCTATCCCAAAGAGGCGAACTTGCTTTTGGCCGCGCGCGTGGCGGCGGATCTGCGCGAGTACGCCGGCCGCCTCGGATCGCATTTCACGATCGCCCTGACCAAGCGCGAGCGCATCGAACCCGAGGAGTATGCAGCGGTTGAACAGCTGTTCGGACGCATCGATCAGCTGCACACAACCTTGCTGGCGCACGTCCAGAACGTCGAAGGCAATGAACGGATCAATCAAGCCACGGCGGTCATGCAAAGCCGCTATTTCGGGTCTGCCATCCCCTATATCCGAGCGCAATTGGCCGCGGGCCTCCGCGATGCGGCCTACTCGGTGGACGCCGCCGGTTTCGCGAAACGCTATGTACCGGACATGGACTCGATCGTGGAGCTGCGCGACGTGCTCATCGACGAGGCCGTGGGCCACTCGAGGCTGGAGCAGACCGCTGCTCGGCGTGCCGCCTATGTCGTCATCTTCCTGGCCACCGGCACGGTGCTGCTGCTGGCAGGCATCTTGTTGCTGCTGCAGTATCGGCTCAGCCGTCCATTGCAAGGGGCGATCGAGCTGATTCTCGGCGTCGCCCATGGGCTGCTGGACCGCCCCATTCCCAAGCCACGCTATCGCGACGAGGTCGGCGACATGCTCGAGGCCATCGCGGTGCTGCGCAACAACAGCCTGGCGCGCCTCGAGCTGGAGAAGGAGCGCCAAGATCTGCTGGCACGACTCAAGGAACAGGCCTCCACGGACTTTCTCACCGACCTGCCCAACCGCCGCGGATTCTTCGAGCTGGTCGAATCCACCTATGCGATGCAACATCGCCAAGGACTGCCGATCTCCGTAGCGCTTTTCGATGTGGACCACTTCAAGCGCGTCAACGACAACCATGGGCATGGTGCCGGAGACGTCGTGCTGCGAGAGATTGCCCAGACCTGCAAGACGCATCTGCGCAGCGGCGACATCGTGGCCCGCTTCGGCGGTGAGGAGTTCCTGCTTCTGATGCCCCACTGCCAGCTGAGTGCCGCCGTCAGGAAGGCCGAAGAGCTGCGCGCGCTCATCGAACAAACGGTCATCGAATTGCCCGACGGTCAAACGCTCAAGGTCACGGCGAGTTTTGGCGTGGATATGTGTTTGCCACAAGACGACACTCTTCACGATGTCATCAAACGGTGCGATGAAAAGCTCTATCTGGCAAAAGGGGGCGGTCGCAACCAAGTTGTGTAGCTGCAGGGGGCTTCGTCGCCGAAGCATTTGGTTTTCCGACATCACTGCACAGGGCCGGAACCCGATTGCCGCGTGAAAGAGTTGGCGCGATCTCCAGGATTCAGGACCTTGATAGCCTGCTGATAGCTAGCAACGCTAGTATGAGTTACCTGTCCGGAATGAGATTGGCATATGCAGCCGAATGACAAGAGTGCGAATTCAGCGAGCGCGAGGCATCGGGTTTCTCGCTCAGTCGACGTAGCCGCTGGCTTCACCCTGATCGAATTGATGGTGGTGACAGTTGTCATCGCAATCCTGGCCGCCATCGCAGTGCCGTCGTACAAGGACTATGTTCTGCGCGGGCGGATTTCCGATGGCCAGAGTTCGCTTGCCGCTTTTGCGACGACGCTGCAGCAGTATTACCAAGACAACCGCACCTTCGTCAATGCCTGCGGCACGACCGGGCTCGGCGCCTTGCCGGCCAGCAGTTCCTACTTCAGCTACTCGTGCAGCAATCTCGGCGCCACCACGTTCACGGCGACGGCAACGGGGCGAGGCAGCACGCTGGGCTTCGCCTTCACCGTCGATCAGGACGGTAATCGTCAAACCACGGCCGTGCCGACCGGATGGACGACCAGCACGACCTGCTGGGTGCGCAATTCCTCGGGGAGCTGCAATTGATGGCCCCACTCCGTCTGCCGAATCCGATGGGCCGCGGTCAAGGTCGCGAAGTCGGCTTCACGATGGTGGAACTGTCGATCACCATCGCGGTCGCGGCCCTGCTCGCTGCGTTGGCGGCGCCCGCGATCTTGGCTATGACGCAGAACGCGCGCACGCGTTCGATGGTGCAGAAGCTGATGAGCGACTTCGTCTGGGTGCGGAACACTTCCGCGCTGACAGCTAACGCGACCAGCGGCACCGTGGCCACCCTGACGATCAATGCCGACTGCAGCTGGTCCAGTTCGGTCAATGGTGTGGCCAATCCAGCACACTCGATGACGACGGCCACCCTGAGTCAAAACGCGCCAGGTTTGACCTGCTCGGCAACGACGGCTTTTCCCGTGACCTTGAACTTCACGCCGCAAGGTTTTTTGACGCCCCAGTCGCCGACGCCTACCGTGACCTATTTGTCAAATAAAGGACAGGCGTGGCCACTTCAAGTCATGACCTCCGGATCGGTCCTCCTGACCCAAGGCGCATCATGAAGAGCCGACGCACAGGAAACGAGGGATTCTCGATGATCGAGGTACTGGTCTCGATCCTGGTCTTTTCCTTGGCGATGCTGGGTTTGGCCGGCATGTACATGAAGATGATCGTCGCCCAAACTCAAAACCAGAATGTCGCCCAGACCTCGCCCTGGGGGAATACATTCTGGGGCGTCTTACAGGCGAACGCCGGCACGGCGACATTTCTCAGCAGCCTGCCCGGCAGCTACACCTCCGCCAACATCAGTTCCGCTCCGGCCGTCTTGCAGGCCTGGCTCAAGCAGGTATTGTTGCCAACGACGAACTCGGCCGGAACCGCGAATGCCAATGGCAGTCCGAACGCCTTGCCCAATGGCACCGTCGTCATCGCCACAGGTCCGGACGCCGCCAGTGGTGCCGCCTGTTCTGCGACAGCGGGCTGCACGGTCACCGTCACCTTTCAATGGAGCCAGAATGGCGCAGTTTCAGGCACGCCGGGGATCACCCGGAGCCAGACATTCAACTACCAGGTCGGTCTCTGAACTCGGCTTCACCCTGGTTGAATTGATGGTCGCTTTGGCGATCGGCCTGATACTGGTCGGCGCCATCCTGACCTTGCAGTTGAAGCTGACCCAGCAGAACGTCCGCAGCACCGATGTCAGTGTTCGGGACAGCGAGATTCGCACGGCGATGGACAGCATCACCCGCGATCTGACCAGTGGCGGCTTCTTGTTCGGTGGCAACAACCAGAACTGTTCGGCGATCCTCAACTACGACTCAGGCGCGCCGGGCGCACCAACCGCCGGCTACTTTGCGACCTATCCGGTCTCTGCTCTTGCCGGTGGGGCGGGCGTTGCACTGCCCTTCGTGGCCGGAGGCGGCATCACGCTCAATTATCCGGCGGCAGGTTCTGCCAACCGGTCGGACGTGCTGATCATCCAGTCGACCAAGGACGGTACGCAGTTCAACTCCACTGCCAATCCCGTGTCGCCGACCATGATCAACGCGGCCTATACGCCGGTGACGACCGGCACCCTGCCCTTTTCAACCAATCCCGCACCGACCGTCACGGTGGGTGACTCCGCGCTGCTGCAGATCTCCGTGGGGTCCACGCCGACTCAGCAGTTGCTTTGCATGCGCGTGCCCATCGGTTCGACAGGTGTCGCTGTCGGCGGAAGCATTCCCGTGAGCAGCTTTGGCACCCTGATGCCCAGCAACTTCTACGCGGGCTTTTCCGGCCAGTTCGCCAACCTCGGCCTGGCGGGCCTGACGGGACAATCGATCTCTAACGTCCAGCTGCAAAACGGCAAATTGATCGATCTTGGGGCGCCTGCCAACACCAATCAGTTCATTTACGCGTATTTCATCGACGGCACCACCTACCCGTTCCCGACGTTGGTCCGCGCAACAATAAATGCCCTGAACGACGTCGAGGTCGCGGGTAGTCGACAAGCCATTGCCGCCGGCGCGGTTTCCATGCAGGTGCTGTTTGGCATCGGCACACCTTCGACCGGGGTGACGTCCTATTTGACCTGGGCCAATGTGCTGGCCAACCAGCAAACTCAGAATGTTCTAACGGTCAAGATCTTGCTTGTGACGCGCTCGGTCTATGCGGATCGGACGAACGTCACCGTCCAAGGCGTCATTCCCTTGCAGAGCCAGTTCAGCCAGCCGGCTTACACCAACTACACGCCCACTGCGGCCGAGGCTACGCAACGCTTTGTGGCACAAGAAGTCGAACTTACTGCTCGGAGCGCCGTATGGGCCAAATAGTGCGTACCAGCCAGAGGCGGAGCCAGCGCGGGCAGCGGGGGCAGACGCTGATCCTGACAATCTCGATCCTGCTCGTCTTGTTTCTCGGTTTTCTCTATCTGATGCGCCGAGTCATGATCGACACCTCCGTTGCCGGTAACACCGTGGCTCGCCAGCGCGACGTCCAGGTCGCCGATATCGCGTTGCGCAATCTGGAGCAGACGATCTTCAACGCCTATGGCGACCAGCCCCTGGAACGGAGTGCGATCGGTCAGGCCTGGTGGCGCGCTGTTGCGCCCGGCACCGCGCTGCCTGCCACGTTCTGGTCGACATGTCAGGCGGCCAACACGTGTGCAGTCATCCCCGTCACCGTGAACGGGCAAGCGATGCCTTACACGGCGCTCGCTAGCGTGCAAGCCACCGGGCGACAGCCGGATCCCTACACCTGCCAGATGCAGAACTTCGCTGCGTATTACTACGACGTCAACATCCATATCTCTGAGGCATCCGGAGCCACGGCAGCCAATACTGAAACGGTGTACAAGCTATGCGTATTCGATCCGAACTTGAATCACTGATCCGGCTCGGCTGCAAGCGGGCAGGCCTTTTTGCATTCGCGATTTCGCCCGCGTTCGCCTGGGCGGCGGCGCCCTCGAACGCCTCACAGGTGCTCATGGTCGTCACGAATTCGCAGTCGATGGACGGCTCTACCAGCGGCGCCATCATGGCCGGTAGCGGCAATCTCAGCTCCGCCCTGCAGACGCTGTACAACTCGAGCTCGCCGCAGAACTACACCATCCCGTCCGGCTTCACGCCACCCGTCAATGCGGGCTCCGCGGGCAGTGCGCCCTACACCGCCACATGCGGCAGCAATCTCTGCGACAACGGGCCCAGTCGCCTGAACATGGCCAAGGCCGCGATCCAGAACGCGCTGAACCAGTACGGCAACAACCTGAACTTCGGGCTGTACACGTACAACACGAGTTCGGTGAATACCTATACCACCTGGGTCTATTACATGAGCCCCGCCGGCGGGTTCACCTTCACGAATACCGCATCCACAACGGGCGGCACCGTGGCCAACCCTTGCTACAACTACACCACGGCGACGAGCACGGTGAAGTCCGATTGCACGGCAATCGCGGCGCACTATTCGGCGAATATTGCGAACTTCCAGTACATGACCATCGCTATTGCCAGCGATGACCCGACGGTCAACGACGTCTTTTACGGCAGCGGTGGCTATCACTCCGTGATGCTCGACTTCGGCTCGATCAACCCCGCGACGCCATTCCCACCGAACAGGTCCTTGAGCAACTACGAGTCCGGCTCCATCACTGTTAGCTATGGCTCCGCCCTTCCTTCGGGTTCGATCTCGGCGACCGGGCCGACCAACGCTGGATATGTGCCTTACTCGACTGAAGTCATGTACGTGCAGCGGGGCTTCGGTTACTACGCGGGGAACTTCAGCTCCAACACCGGCGCCACTGTCGTCCCCATGAACAGTGCCGTCACGTCGTTCGCGTCAGCCTTGGCACCGGAGACGAACAGTTCTTCGACCTCGGAGATCAAGTCTTCAGCCGTCCAGTCTCCGACCGCCGGCGTGCTGACCGGCGCACAGAGCTATCTGAAAGGGCTCACCACGCAATCTTGCCAGTCCCAGTATGTGATCCTGCTGACCGATGGATTGCCCACAATGGATCTGAGCGGCAACAACTGGCCTCCCCTGGGAAGTGTCTCGGGTAACAACTATGGGGTCACGGCGAGCTTCAACGCGGACGGCTCTCTGGGGACCACCAACGACCAAGCGCTCCAGGATGCGATCAACGCGATCAAGAACCTCAACACGGCGGGCATCAAGACGTATGTGATCGGCCTGGGTGCCGGTGTCAACAGTTCTGCAAATCCCATGGCGGCGCAGACTCTGCAAGCGATGGCGATCGCGGGCGGAACAGTCAACTTTTATCCCGCAACCGATGCGACCAGCCTGAACAGCGCATTTCTGAGCATCGTCAACCTGATCTACAAGCAGTCCTCGATTGCGGCCCCAATCGCGCCGATCACGGTCAAGAGCGGCTCGGCGTACGAGTACAGCCTCACCACGGATCCCTCACCCGCGGCCGGCAATGCGCGCGCCTATGCGGTCAGTTCGGCCGGACTGCCGGCGGCTCAATACAGCTGGGACGCAGCCGCGCTGATGACGACGGCCAACCGGACCAGCGCTTTGTATTCGACGCTGTCCACTGGGGCCGTCGCCCTTCTGTCCTCGATCGATGCTGCCGCCTTCCAGCTGACGCCGACCACCTGCGTTCCGAACGTCGCTACGATTGTCAGCTACACGATCAACCCTTCCTACACGAGCGGCAGCTGCAGCTTCCTCGGCAACCGGCTCTCAGGATGGTTCCTGGGTACGTTCAGCACGCAAAGCGTCGGCCGCTACGTGGGTCCGCCAGCGTCTTCTTCGTTGTCCAACGCGAGCGGCTATCAGGCCTTCGCCACCGCAACGAACTCGCGGCCGCCGATGCTCCTCTTCACGAACAATGACGGCTTCCTCTATGCCTTCAATGCCAAGACCGGTGCGCTGATGTGGGGCTGGATGCCCAGAAGCCTGTTGCCGAACTTGCAGAACTATTCGACGTTCCAGTCCTCCTCGTACATGGACGGGAACTTCGAGGTCGTCGACGCGCAGAACGGCGGCACCTGGGCAAGCTACGTAGTCGGTAGTTTCAAGTCCGGTGCGGAGCATTTCAGCCTTCAGCTCAACGCGTCCGGTTTCCCGGTCTCCGTGGGTTACGACGTCGTCGTGGCTGGCGGCACCTCTTCCGGCGACCTTTCGGGTGCGACGGGGGCCGTTCCTTTGCACCAGACGCCTCAGTCGCTTTATCTGAACGGCAACACCTATTCGGTCTTCGTCGTCAACTCCGGCGCCACCAGTACGCTATACGAGATCAATGTCGGCTCGGGTACGGTCACCTCCGGCGCCCTGCCGTTCGCGCTCAGCAGCGCCATCTACGTCGATTCTCAGTTCAATCGCGCATGGGTTGGGAGCACGGCTGGTGCCGTCTGGCAAGGAACCTTGACCGGTAATGCGGTCACGGACGCCCTAAGCTTCAGCAATCAGTTCACCGTCATCAATCCGGCGACGAATTCCGGTACCCAGACACCGCTGCTGTACGTCACCTACACGGAGTACCAGGGCCTGCCCTATGTCGTCGTGACTGCGGGCTCCGGAATCACGGTCTATTCGCTCTCCCAGTCCGGTTGGACGCCGGTGTGGTCATCGCTGCCAACGGCGGGCTACGCCTACAGCCTGAGCCAGTCGAAATATGCCGCCAGCAGCACCGTCACCACCATGACCACCTCCGGGGTCGTTTCGGATGCCCCACGCGTCGACGGCGGCGTGATCACGGTGCCAATCTACGTTGCCCCCACGAACTCCTGTGGCTCCGGCAGTGGCTACTACGATTTCTTCAATCTTCTCAACGGGACGTTCCCGAGCAATTCGAAATACATCTACAACGGAGTCACGCTCAGCAGCGACATCATGGTCGGACCGGGCCCCGCATACACCCCCAGCGTCACGGTGACGAGTCAAGGTATCACGCTCAACCCGGGCACTGCCGGCAACCTGGCTCCGCAATCGCCCTTGGTCGCGCCCACCCGGCCCTTGTCTCCAATCGGCTGGCGTCAGAATTGATGGCGGCCCGCTTCGCTTCAAAGGAGTATCCATGCACAAGAATTCGTTGCATTTGCTGATCGCCGCGGCCGTCTTCGCTCCGGCAGCCTGGGCCAACGCGCCCGCTACATTGACGCTGGCGACGGCCAACGCATCGGCCCGAACCACGACGCCCCCGACCTTGAACTGTGGAAAGAATGCGGTTGCCGCGACCGTCAGCGAGTATTCGTACTCCGGCAGCCAGGCTCACATCGTGCTTCGCGAGCTCGGCTCCAAGCGCATCGTGCTCGATGAACGCCTGCCCGCCGACGTGGCGCGCAACCGATACGCAGCGACACATCTGGGTTCCGTCAGCTGCGTTCCGATCACCAAGTAAATCAGGCCATTGCCGACAACAGTCCCCCCGACGCTGCGGAATTGACGGCGTAGAGCTCGGACAGCAATACCGACGTCCAGATGCTCTGCTGCAATGGCGCGAACGCGCGCACATACTGCTGCTCGCTTGAGATCTGTGCGGGCGCCAGCAGGGATTGCCCGCTCTGATCGTTCGCCAGCTGGTCGACGCTTGGCGGGACAGGCCGGACCGAAGGCCAGGCAACGAGTTGATCGTTGTAAAGCGCCGACTGATAGGCGTCCTTGGAGGACTGCAGCACGCCGCCGCCGCCCCCGTAGCTGTCAGCGACGTTGTACAAGGCCTGAACGACGGCGCCGAGCAGACCCTGGGTGCCACTGGCGTCGCTGGACAGCGAACTGCTCAGGGCCCCGCCGTTGAGACTCAGGCTGTTCGTCGTGGTGGACGCCGGGCCATTCGGCATCGCACCCACCAATCCGGCCTGCACGAAGACACCGATTTGCGAAAGCGCGCCCAGCGAGCTGTTGGGCACGTTGTAGGTGTTGGTCACTGCCGCGGTCAGGCCGACCGAATACGGCCCTGCCACTTCCTGTGCGGCATCGTTGCTGGACGAATTCGCCAACCCCGACTGGACCGCGTTGTAGGCAGAGACCAGGCCCTGGGCCAGCGATTGCACGGCCGCATCGGACGCCGAGCTCGTGACCACGCTGGAGCCGGGCTGCAGCAAGTTGACCGTGAGGCCGGGCGCGATGCTCACCCCACTGTTGCCGCCGCTGGAGATTGGGGCTCCGTTGACGGACAAGCTGGCGTCCTGCGCCGTCTGCGTCTGGGTCAATCCGGATCCCGCCGGGTTGGTCGGGTCGAAGCTCAGCGAGGACAGGCCGGCATTGTCGACCTGGACTTCGAAGGCATTGCTCGCCCCCGGGTTCGAGCCGCTGAGCACGAGCGCGTAGCCACCGCTGACGGCGTTGACCTGGGCCGCAACACCGCCCCCCGCGGCATTGATGGCCGAGGCCACATCGTCGAGCGTTGCGTTGTTGAGGGACACCGTCGTGGGCGCCCGCGATCCGGGCGTGAAAGTGTTGCTACCGGCGTCGTAGCTGCCCAATGTGATGGTCAGCTTGCCGCTGCCGATCTGGGTCTGGTCAGGCGTTGCAAGGGCTGCGCTTTGCAGGGCCTGCGTTTGGGCCAGGTGATTGACGGTGACGTTGTAGCTGCCGATCGGTGCGTTGCTTTGCTCAGCGGCGGAAACGACGCCGGGATTGCTGCTGTTGGCCGCACTGGTGCCCGCCAGATAGGGCGGCAGCAACTGAGCCAGCGCGGTCTGGAAGGAATCACTGACCGATTGCAGCTGACTCAGCGACGAAAGGCTGAGCTGGGTGTCGTTGATCGCGCTGGCGTCGATCGAGTCGATCAGGCTACTGGCCGAATTCGGCGTTGTACCGAACAAGGACGCAAATGGTCCGGCGTAGGTCGGCCAGGACGAATACGGCGATGCAAAGAATGACACCGGATACACCATGACCTGCTCCCCAGGGGCATGTTGGGCTCAAGTGCTGCGAATTCCTGCCGATAAGCCGAAAGCGACCGCTTTTCGCGCTGCCGTCGATTATGCGCGGCCGCCAACAGGAAATGTAGGGCGCCGAGGGCCTGCTGCGGTGGCACGCCGACCATGACCGCAAGGAGGTCTTGCGTTTGCTGAAGCTGCTTTTGCAGGGCCGGCAGGGCCTGGCGCTCGGGTGCAAGCGGGCCTCCTGCGCGGCCAGGTCCGCCTTGCAGGCGATATCGCCCTTAAACATTGCAGCCTACGCTGACGAGAACCTAGCCCCAAGGGATGGACGGCTCGGTTCCGGACAGCGCAGGCTCAGGCCGATCAGAAGTGGAAGATAAGGTCTCCGGAGAGAATCAGCTCGCTGCTCTTGTTCGGTGCCACCCCAGCATTGGAGTTGCCGTTGAAGGCGGCAGCACCGAAGGAGTGGTAATAGGCGAGCTCCGGGCGCACCTCGATCTGGGGCGAGAACCAGTGCTGCCAACCGAAGGCGAGATTCGCAAAATGGCTCGCAACGCCAGTGCGCTGACCTTGCGGATCCCAGAACAGCTCGGGACGGATCGAGAAGTTATCCAGGGGATTGGGCGAGTAGTTCAGGTAGGCCACGGTACCCGTTGCGCCGGCCCGGCAGGTCAACACGGTCGCGTTGCGGCAGATGGCGAGATTGGGGGCGTTGTAGGGCATGAACTGCGATGCAAATGGCGAACCACCGGCGGCGTAGATGGCCTGGACATCGCTGTTGAGCGAGTTCGGGACATTGTTCTGGTAGAGGTGATAAGCCTCCCAGGACAGGTGCCAGTGCTCATCGAAAGCGTGATAAGCCGTCAGCCCGTACCACTGCAGGTTGTTGTAACCGTAGGTCCCCTTGTTGATGCCGTTGGCGCATGCGTTGATATCGGTCTTGCCATCATCGGAGTCCCAGCGCGCGCACAGCGTCCAGCTTGGCATGGAGCCGGGATCGACCTTGAAGGTCTTGCCCGGATACAAGGGGTTGTAGCCAACCTGGCCAGACACGGTTCCAGCCACGTTCGGGTAGGGGTTCGTCGTCGTCTGGCTCAGATGGTTTGGAGCCGCCTCGGTCCCCACCGAAAGGCCCAACTGCAGAATCCAGTTTTTGTCGACAGCCAGAGAGCTCTGAATGCCGGTGTTGGTGTAGTTGTCGAAGGTATACGTCATTGAGTGCGTATACATATAGTTGTTCGGCGCGAGCTGCGCCTCAATGTCGGGCACCGAGATGTAGCGACCGAACCGCAGCATCAGGCCCTGCGCGACTTGCGGGATGTAGATCTCTCCATAGAGCATCGGAAAGTCATAGCCCTTTGTCTTGTTGTCCTTGAGCAGTTGGTCGCTCGCCAGTCCGTAGGCCGTGGTGTAGCGGTAGTCCACGCCATAGATCGCGGAAATGCGCATGCCCCAATCGACGTGGTCCTTTTGAACGGTGTCGGGAAAACGATCCAGGTAGAGGACCGCCTGGTCGAGCTGAACCGTGTTGGGTGTGTACAGATAGGCGGCCGGTGCATTGCCGCCCGGCTTGACGGTGCTCGTGCTGAGGTTGCCACCGACATTGACCCAGCCGTACAGCTGCAGGTTATGGTCGCCCATCCACTTGCCGAGCTCGGTATCCGCCAGGGCCGTCATCAGAGGGCTGTCGACCGAGTTGGGGCGCGTGACGCCCAGCGACGTCGTGCCGCCATAAGGCCATTCCGTGAACGGCATGGGCGGGCTCGATTGGGCCGCCGGCGGGAAATCGTCGCGCCGTGCAGACGGCGCGTTAGGGTCGCTAGGGCTGCCGCTCTGACCCACCTCGAGCTCGTAATAGCGGGAGAGCCGATGCCAGAAGCCCTTGCCGAGGTAGTCGTCGAGGCAGGCGTAATTCTTGTAGGGGTCGCAAGCGGCTGCGTCGGCCTTCTTTTGAATAGCGGCTTCGTCGGCCAGGGCCGTATCCGCGGCACCGAAGGAGCCGATGAGAACGGCGGCCGAGGCAAGCTGACCGGCAATTCCCTTTCTGGGCAGGGGACTGATTTTCTTCATGTTCGATGAATGATGTGCAGCCGGATCAAGGTCCGGCTTCGTTAGCAGATCGGTGCGCTCTTCCGGCGCTGGAAGGCGACTGATCGATTCAAGAATTGGACGTGTCGCAAAGCTGTTCTTTGCGGGCTTCTTCCAGGCGTTTCTTGTTCAGGGCAGGGGTTGTCACCGCGCGGGGGCCGTGATCGAGCGGCAGCACGATGCGGCTTTGCCTGCTCCTGCCGTTGGCGGCCACTGCCGCATTGGCGGCAATCTTGGCCTCAGGCTCCTGCTCCACGGGCTGACCGCCATTGCATGCGGCCAGCACACCCGTGCTCCAGATCGAGGTCACGACCAGCAGCGCAACCCAGCGAGAGGATCGCGGCTCGAAGCCGCGGCCTGCCTGTCCTTGTTCAAGACTTGGATGAAATTTCATCTGAAATATTCCTTGCGAATTGACGGTTCACTCAGCCCGTCGACATGGGCGACGCGTCAGTCTCTTGAACTCGACGCGTACGACTCCTTAGTGAATCGTCATGGTGCAGTGCGTCACATCAAGACGGCGATAAATGCCGAGTCCGCGGAATCAAGAATGTGCAAACGCGTCTTGATGACCGCGTAGGTCATCGCGCTGCGGGACCGGTCAGCCAGCGGCTCCGAGTTCGAGGGTCTCGACTGGATGGCCTTCTTGCGCCCACGCCGGCAGGCCACCAGTCAGCACCCTCACCCTGCTGCGGCCGCGCTGGACGAGCAGTTGCGCAGCCTTCACGGCCGTGGCGTCGTTCGGGCAATCACAGTAGGTGACCACCTCGCTGCCATCGGGCCAGGCCGCCATTGAGGTCTGCTCCAGGTGGGCCAGGTCGATATGCAGGGCGCCAGGAACACGCAGCATCGTGCCTGCCTCGCCCGCCAGCGAACGCACGTCGACGATCACGGGCGGCATCCCCGCGGCAAGCAGCTCGGCCAGTTCGCGCGACTCGATTCGCGCGAACTGCGCCAGTTCGCGCGCGGCCCTGCGCCGCTGTACCCAACGCCAGGCCAAGTAGAGCGCCAGCAGTCCTGCGACCACCGCGACGGCAATGCTGCCGAGCTGGCTCAGGGCTTGCAGCAGCCAACGGATTTGCGCCTGGAAGAAGAACCCTGCGAGCAAATCGGCACCTGTCCAAAGCAGCGAACCAATCGCACTGAAGAGCACGAAGCGGGCGACGGGCATGCCCAGGGCTCCGGCCAGCGGAGGCGCCAAGATCGAGAGTCCCGGCACGAAGTTGGCGATGACCAGGGTCAGCGACCCGCGCCTGGCAAAGCTCAGCTCGTTCTTGCGGACGCAAGTGTCGGGCGAGATCGAGATCCGGCACAGCAGGGCGAGTACGCGGCGCCCCAGGCGCCTACCAGCGACGTACCAGACGCTCGAGGCCAGTAGCGAAGCGGCGCTCGCTAGCGCGAGCGCCTCGACGCCCTGCACTGCATGGTCCGCCGCTTCAGCGCCGGCCAGCAGCAGCATGGGCAGCGCCGGGATCGGCACACCGATCACGGACAGAAAGGTCACGGCGAAGACGGTCAGAAGATTGTGCTGCATGCGCGGCGAAGCTTAACGCCGAAGGACTGACTACACTCGGCTGGCATTTCAACTCTTCCCCGAAGTTCGCCTTCAGGGAGCGATGTCCGCAATTTGAGTCGACGGAGTACACATGGCCAAATCACTGCAACAGGCTCTGTTGAATTTCAAGTGGGTTGCCGGGCGTGGGGATTGATCGCGAGGAAGTCGAGCTTGCCAGCGATCAGGAAGATGACGGTTCTGATGGAGGACAGTCGTTTGAAGCCGCGCGCGCGTCGTT
>Ga0213872_10000398_pt1 | contig 36154 bp, 35 predicted proteins | sample VelepicomBERX_R2_FD_160071 | JGI IMG/M metagenome (GOLD analysis project Ga0213872, IMG submission 160071) | Rhizosphere microbial communities from Vellozia epidendroides in rupestrian grasslands, the National Park of Serra do Cipo, Brazil - RX_R2 | ecosystem: Host-associated > Plants > Roots >... | reverse complement strand
CTCGATCACCTACGTGATGACCACCCTGGGCACCTTCGGCACCATCATGCTGCTGTCGCGCGCCGGCTTTGAAGCGGACGAACTGGCCGACTTCAAGGGCCTGTCGCAGCGCAGCCCATGGTTCGCTCTGGTGATGACCGTGCTGCTGTTCTCGCTGGCCGGCGTGCCACCGATGATGGGCTTTGCCGCCAAGTTCGCGGTACTGAACTCGGTGCTGCGCACGGGCCAGATCTGGCTGACCGTGGTTGCCGTGATGTTCTCGCTGGTAGCGGCGTTCTACTACCTGCGCGTCATCAAGTTCATGTGGTTCGATGAGCCGACCGACAAGCAGCCGATCGCCATGACCGGCGACATGAGCCTGGTGCTCAGCCTGAACGGCTTCTTCGTCGTGATCATGGGCATTCTGCCTGGCCCGCTGCTGGCGGCCTGCAAGAAAGCCATGGAACTGACGCTGAACTCTTAATGGAAGTATCCACCGCAAGCTGGTTGGTGATCGCGCTCGCACTGGCGGCCGCCAACCTGCCTTTCTTCAACGACCGGGTATTCGCTGTCTTCCCGCTCAAGCGCCGCAAGCTGCTGGTGCTGCGCCTGGCGGAAATGTTCGTGCTGTACCTGGTCGTCGGTGCTGTCGGCTTCAGCCTTGAAGCCGCCATCGGCACCAACTTCCCCCAGACCTGGGAATTCTTCGCCATCACTGGTTGTCTCTTTATCGTACTTGCCTTCCCTGGCTTCGTGCTGCGCTACCTGCGCAAGCGCCACGGCTGATACACTAGTGCTCTTGGAACACAAAGGAGCACGGAAGGCATGGACGAACATCTCACCGAAACCCGTTTATCGGGTGAACTGGTCTACGACGGCCATTTCCTGAAAGTCCAAAAAGACCAGATCGCGCTCCCCGACGGCAAACAGACCGCGCGCGAATACATCCTGCATCCCGGCGCCGTGGTGGTGCTGCCGATCCTGGACGACGGCCGCGTGCTGATGGAACGCCAGTACCGCTATCCGCTCGACCAGGTGTTTATCGAATTCCCAGCCGGGAAAATCGACCCCAATGAAAATCCGCTCGACTGTGCCCGGCGCGAGCTGCTGGAGGAAACCGGCTATACGGCGAGCGACTGGGAATTCGTCTGCACCATCCACAATGCAATTGCCTACTCGGACGAGCACCTGGAGCTGTTCCTGGCGCGCGGCCTGACGGCGGGCGAACGGCAGCTGGATGAAGGCGAGTTCCTCGAGACTTTCACCGCCAGCATCGACGAATTGCTGCAGTGGGTTAAGGATGGCAAGATCACCGACGTCAAAACAGTGATCGGCGTGTTCTGGCTGGATAAGCTGCGCTCGGGCAGCTGGAAGCTGGACTGAGCTGATGCGGCGCGGGCTGTATTGGCTGGCCGCGTGCGCCGGCTGCCTGGTGTTTGCTTGCGCTGGCGCAGCCGAGGCGCGCACGCCGTTCCAGGTCCGCTGCGAAGACTCGATCAGCAAGACCCTGTCGGTGCTGTCGTCCAAGACCAACGGCTTCACCATCAACAACCAGATTCCGTATCGCGGCCTGACCGCGCGGACCGGATCGGCGGCGGGACATATGGCCACGCTGGGATTGACGGTGACGCAGGGCCAGTACGCGGCCAGCATCGGCGGGCCGGTGCTGCAGGATCCGGCCAGCGGCTACGAATGCATCGCGCCGCAGGTGGAGGTCAAGCTGACGTATTCGCCGGTGAAGATCTACGTCGCCAGCGAGTTCCCGCCGGGTAGCTGCGCGTATGATGCAATCCTGGAGCACGAGCAGCGCCACCTGCAGGCGTATATGGAGAATCTGGCGCGGGTGGAGAAGGTGCTGCGCGAGGCGCTGAACAAGCGCTTCGGCGACAAGCCGCTGTACGCGCAATCCGGCACGGCGCTGGGGCAGCTGCAGAACGAGATCAACAGCCAGTGGTTCCCCTTCATCCGCGACGAATTTGAAAAAGGCAGGCCGGTGCAGGAGAAGATCGACTCGCCGGAAGAATACGCCCGACTGGGCAAGGTGTGCGACGGCGCCATCGAAGCCGTTCTGCTACGCCGTAAAACGAGGTAAACGAATGAACGACGTATCAAAGCCGCGTTACTTTGCGCTGCTGCCCGCCGCAGGCGTGGGCGCGCGCATGGGCGCGGACAGTCCGAAACAATATCTGACGGTGGGCGGCAAGCCGATGATCCGCCATGCAGTGGAAGCCTTCCGCGCCAGCTCGCTGATCGCGCATACTTTCGTTGTGGTGAGCGAGGGCGACGGCTATGCCGGCGAGGTGCTGCCGGCAGGCGAAGAGGGCGTCACCGTCCTGCGCTGCGGCGGCGCGACGCGCATGGATTCCGTGCTGAACGGCCTGCGCGCGGTACGCGCCCTGGTGAGCGACCATGACATGGTGCTGGTGCATGATGCCGCGCGTCCCGGCCTGACGCCTGCGCTGATCGCCCGGCTGATTGACGAAGTGGGCGCGCATCCCGCCGGCGGCCTGCTGGCGCTGCCGGTGGTGGACACGGTCAAGCGCAGCGCGCCCGGTGCCGAAGGAGCCAGCATCAGCGCCGCCACCGTGCCGCGCAATAGCCTGTGGCTGGCGCAGACGCCGCAGATGTTCAGTTATGCTTTGCTGGAGCGCGCGCTGGGTTCCGCGCCGGACGCCAACGCCATCACCGACGACGCCAGCGCTGTGGAAATGCTTGGCCTGTCGCCGGTGCTGGTGGAAGGCCATCCGCGCAATCTGAAGGTGACGCTGCCGACCGATATCCGCATCGCCGAAATGTATTTAGCCGACCGAGGACTTTGATATGACCGCTCCCAAACTTCCATTCCGTATCGGCCAGGGCTACGACTGCCACCGCCTGGTCGAGGGCCGCAAGCTGATTCTCGGCGGCGTCGAGATCCCGCACCATCTAGGCCTGCTGGGCCACTCGGACGCCGACGCGCTGCTGCACGCCATCACCGATGCGATTCTCGGCGCGGCCGCGCTGGGCGACATCGGCAAGCATTTCCCCGACACCGACGAGCAGTTCAAGGGCGCCGACTCGCGCGTGCTGCTGCGCGAAGCGGCCAAGCGCGTGAAGGCGACCGGCTACCAGATCGGCAATATCGACGCCACCATCATCGCCCAGCGTCCCAAGATGGCGCCGCACATCGCGCAGATGTGCGCCAACGTGGCGGAAGACCTGGGTGTGCATGTCAGCCAGGTCAATATCAAGGCCAAGACCAACGAAAAGATGGGCTACCTGGGCCGCGAAGAAGGCATCAATGCCGAAGCAGTGGCGCTGCTGCTGGCCTAATAAACCGGGGTCAGTGCCGGCAATCGGACACGAGCCCAGCCGTTCGCACGCGTTACGGCTGGGCTCGTGTCCGATTGCCGGCACTGACCCCGGTTTTATCGCCAGGCAAGCATTGCCGTGTCGACCATGCGGTCGATGTCGGCCCGGCGGGCGCCGGCTTCGGGCAGGTTCAGCATCGCCTGCGTGATGCCGATGTAGTACCAGGCCAGCGCGGTGGGATCGGTATCCGCCGCCAGTTCTCCCGCCGCGATCCCCGACCGTACCAACTCTTCCAGCAGCACGCGCTGCCCGGCCAGGCCGGCTTCCACCAGCTGGCGTGAGGCTTCCGGCATCGCACCAAATTCGCCGCAGCTGCGTCCCAGCAGACAGCCGGCCGGCTTCTCCGAATTCTCCTTGCGCACAAACTCGCGCAGCAGGGCATGCACCGTCTGGCGCGGCGTATCGCCCTGCACGGCGCGCATGCGCTTCAGCGCCACCTCCGTGTAGCGGGTGACCGCCTCGTTGAACAGCCCGTCCTTGTCGCCGAAACGCTGGTAAATGCTGGAGCGCGACAGGCCGGTGGCCGCCGTCAGATTATTGATCGAGGCGCCGCCGTAGCCGTCGCGCCAGAACACCGTCAGCGCTGCGGCAATGACGGCCTGCTCATCGTATTGGGGTTTTCCGCTCATGATTTTTCACTTGACATCTTGGACTGAATGTTCCAGCATGTTCTTGGAACGAGTGTTCCATCATAACACAAAGGTGAAAAACATGACTACACAAGCACGTCCGCGCATTGCCATCGCCGGCGCCACCGGCGCGGTTGGCTCGCTACTGACTTTCCTGATGGCCGCCGATGCGGTCGAACTGGTGGCCTTGACGCGGGATCCCGCCAAGGCCAGTTTCCCTGTCGGCGTGGAAGCGGCGCAGGTGGATTTTGCCCGTCCCGAGACGCTGGCCGCCGCGCTGCAAGGCGTGCAGCGCCTGTTCCTGGCGCAGGGCGGTTCGGCCGACCAAGCGGCCAACGAGATCGCCCTGATCGACGCCGCCGTCAATGCGGGCGTGGAACATATCGTCAAGCTGTCGGCGTTCGGCCCCGCTTCCAGCCTGTATCCAGGCCATCATCATCTGCGCATCGAGACCCACCTGGCGCGGCAGCCGGTGGCGTATACGCTGCTGCGTCCCAGCGGCTTTGCCAATCTGCTGCGCGTATTCGCGCCGCATATCGCCGCGGGTAGCTGGGGCGGGGCGATCGGCGACGGCCGGGTGAACTATATCGACCTGCGTGACATCGCCGAATCCGCCCGCGTGGCCTTGCTGGCGCCAGTGCTTCCCGGCGCGAAGCGCGCCTATCACCTGACCGGCCCGCGCAGCTGGTCGATCCCGGAGCTGCAGGCGGAATTGTCGCGCCGCCTCGATCGCCCGGTGGCGTACCACCCGCGCACGGAGGATGAGCAGCGCGACTATCTGCTGTCGAAAGGCTTGCCGCCCGCGCGCGTGCAGGTGCTGCAGGATCTGGACCGCCAGTTCCGCGACTCCGCCATCAGCGAAACCACGCTGACCGTGCAGGAGCTGACCGGCCATCCGCCGCGCCCGGTCACCGACTGGCTGGGCGAGAATATCGCCATGTTCAAGGCGGCGTGAACGGGACTACTGCTGGGGTCGTGTCCAAATGACAGACTTGACCCCAGCGGTGTTACCATGCCGCCTTCGGCAAAACAGGAGATTCCAAATGGCGCGCGATACCTTCGCTTACCGGCAGGTGGCAGTGCAATCGGTGCGGCAGGGCGGCAGGGTGGAGATCCATCCGGTGCCCGGCCAGGCTTATTCGTCCGAACTGAATGTGCAGTGCTCGCGCCAGCTGGCCGATACCAGCGTCTACCCCCTCGGCACCTGCTTCCTGCTGTCGGCCAAGCTGACCGACCGCCTGGGCGGCATGCCGTATCTGTACGCCTGGCATGGCGATCCGGTGCAGGTGCTTTCCCCCAAGCAAACAAAGACGTTCCTTGAAGAAAGAAAGCGCCTGCGGATCTGATTTTGCTGTTGTTTTTAGTCTATTTTAGATATCAAAAAGAAATTACTATTGTCTTTAGGGAATTGCCTGTTAGAATACACACCTGACTAACACCGATTCACCTCTTGGGATAACGATCATGAAACTGTCCACCTTCGTCAAAGCCGCTGGCCTGGCCGCACTGTTCGCCGCTGGCGCTGCTTCCGCCGCTCCGGTCAATCTGATCACCAACGGTGACTTCGAGTCCTACAGCGACATCTATGTGCCGGATGGCGGCTATGCCGTAGTGTTCCACGGCTCGGGCCAGATCACCGGCTGGGATGTGGGCGCCAATTCGGTCGACCTGATCAAGAACGCCTACAACTCGATCACCACCACCAGCGTCGACATGCTGGGCACCCCAGGCCCAGGCCAGATTTCGCAGAACTTCAACTACGCTGCCAACACCACCTACACCCTGAGCTTCGACCTGACCCACAATCCGTACGCCAGCAACGGCGCGCAAGTGCAGGTGGACTTCTTCGGCCAGTCGCACATCGTCGACGGCATGAACCCGCTGCATACTGAAACCTTCACCTTCACCACCGGCGCCACCGGCGGCGTATCGACCCTGTCGTTCAGCAGCATCGGCGGCGACGGCTACTCGGGCGGCGTGATCGATAATGTGTCGGTGAGCGCACCTGTACCAGAACCAGAAACCTACGCCATGCTGGTCGCCGGTCTGGGCCTGATGGCATTCGTGAGCCGCCGCAAGGGCAAGCAAGCGTAATCCTTGCCGCTCCGAAACTCAGCCCGCGCTTGCCGCGGGCTTTTTTTCACCTGAAAGATTGTGTCCTGATGTGACACTTGGAGAGTTTTAGGACGGTGTTGTTTGGGCATAATTGCCGTAGCTTCACGCAAGGTGGAGGCGGTATGCCCGATACGGCAGCACAAGCACGCATTCTGGTGGTGGACGATCAAGCCGTCCACCTGAGAGCGCTGTGTGACATTCTTGGCCAGCATGGATTTACCGTTACCGGCGCGGCAGCTGGCGAGGCCGCGCTGACGCAAATCCATGGCGGCAGCTTCGATCTGCTGCTGACTGACCTCATGATGCCGGGGATCGATGGGCTGACCCTGATCGAGGCGGCGCGCGCGCTCGACGCCGATGTGGCCTGCGTGCTGATGACGGGCGAGGGCAGCATCACCAGCGCGGTGCGCGCCATGAAGCTGGGCGCCTTCGACTACATCGTCAAACCTTTCAAAGCGGCCACCCTGGTGCCGATCCTGCAGCGTGCCCTGGAAGCGCGCCGTCTGCGCGTACAGAATGCGCGGCTGGAGGCGGCCCTGCTGGAGCGCGTCGAGGAGCTGGCGCAGATGAACAAGGTGCTGGACATCGCGCGGCAGCAGGCCGAATACGCCAACCAGGAGAAGTCCTCCTTCCTGTCCAGCATGAGCCATGAACTGCGCACGCCGCTCAACAGCATCATCGGCTTCGGCCAGATCCTGGCGGGCACGCAGTTCCCTTCCAGCCCGGAAGAGCGCAAGCGCTTTGCCCAGAACATCGTCACCTCGGGGCGTCATCTGCTGTCGCTGGTGAACGAAATCCTCGATCTGTCCAAGATCGAAGCCGGCAAGGCGGAGCTGCAGCTGCAGCCGGTGCGCCTGAGCGAGGTGCTGCAGGAGAGCCACCAGCTGGTGGCGCCGATCGCGCAGACGCGCCAGATCGCGCTGGATCTGCCGGCTGGCTGCGACATGCTGCTGCTGGCCGATCACAAGCGCCTCAAGCAGGTGCTGGTCAACCTGCTGTCCAACGCCATCAAGTACAACAAGGATCACGGCCAGGTGACGGTGCATTGCACGCGTGAAGGCGCCAGCATCGGACGGGTGGCGGTGGCCGACAGCGGCATCGGCCTGAGCGCGATACAACTGGACTCCATCTTCCAGCCGTTTGACCGTGCGGGGCGCGGCGAGGAAGGCGAAGAGGGCACCGGCCTGGGCCTGACCATCACGCAGCGCCTGGTGCAGGCCATGAACGGCGCCATCGGCGTGCGCAGCGAACCGGGGGTGGGCAGCACCTTCTGGGTCGACTTGCCCCTGACCGCATGAGCGCGCACCTGCCACGCCGGGGAATGGCCGCGCTGGCGCTGCTGGCGGTGATATTGCTGGCGGCACTGGGCTGGGCCTTGCTGCGCGTGCTGATGCCGCCCGCCGCCGCAGGACCGCCAGCCCGGCTGCTGATCGCCACCAACACGGAATACCTGGGCGCCTGCCCGGTGATGGCGGCGCAGAGCCAGGGCTTCTTTGCGCAGCAGGGATTGACGGTGCAGGTGCTGCCGTTCAGCTCTGGCAAGGAGGCGCTCAACGCAGTCCTGGTGGGCAAGGCGCAGGTGGCGACGGCGGCCGATATCGCCATCATGTTCGCTGCCCTGGAGCGGCAGCCGATCCGCATCATCAGCACCATCTACCGGGTCGAGCGCGACCACGGCGTGGTGGCGCGGCGCGATGCCGGCATCCAGGCGCCGGCCGACCTGAAAGGGAAGCGCATCGGCGTCACCATGCAGACCTCGGGCCACTTTACGCTGGATGCCTACCTGAACCTCCAGCGGCTGGCGGAGAGCCAGGTCCAGCTGGTCAACTACAAGCCGGAGCAGCTGATGCCGGCGCTGCTCAATCACGAGGTGGATGCGGTGGCTGGCTGGGATCCCTTCCTGCAGGCGATCACTGCGCAGCTGGGAACGAATGCGCTGCGTTTCTCCGGCCAGGAGGTGTACGAGAGCATCTACAACCTGGTGACCACGGACAACTATCTGCAGCAGAACAAAGGACAGATGGTGCAGCTGCTGCTGGCTCTGCGCGACGGCGAGCAGTTCTGCCGCCAGTATCCCATGCAGGCCAGCGCCTTCCTGCGCCGCATGACGCAAGGGCGGCGCGACGCCATGCTGCAGGCCTGGCCGGACAACCACTTTGCGCTGGAGCTGGACCAGGATCTGCTGCTGGCACTGGAAGACCAGGCGCGTTGGGCGCTCAAGTCCCAGTTCAGTTCACGGCGCGAGGCGCCCAACTTCCTCGACTATGTTTATCTCGACGGGCTGAATGCGGTCAGTCCCTCCGAGGTGACCATCATCCATTGAGGACGCCGTGAAGATCATCACCCGACTGAAACTGGCGCAAGTGCTTTGCATCGTGATCCTGCTGGCGGTGGCCGGGCTGTTCGTGCGCAGCACCATGCAGATGCAGCGCGAGATCGCGCGCGAGGAAGTCGCCGCCAATGTGCTGCAGGGCGTGACCGACCTGCGCTATCTGACCCTGGAATACGTGCTGTACCACCAGCCGCGCACCCGCCAGCAGTGGCGCCAGCGCTGGTCCTCGCTGCAGCAGTACATCGCCACCACCAAGGTGTTCCAGCAGGAAGACGGCGCGGTGCTGCTGCAGGACATGGGGCACCATCTGAGTCCTTTCAGCCAGCTGTTCGACGAGTTGGAAAGCGTGCATGAAGAGCTGCAGGCGGCGCCGGAAAAGCGCGCCATCCTGCAGGAGCTGGAATCGCGCCTGACCGGCCGCATCCTGGGCCGGGTGCAGGCCATCGCGGCGGACGGCAACGACCTGGCGCGCCTGTGCCGCGCGCGCATCCTGGCGGTGCAGCGCGAATCGGCCGTGACCATCGGCGTGCTGGGCGGCCTGATTCTGCTGGTGGTATGCGGCGCCATGATGCTGACGGCGCGCAGCGTGGCCGGTCCGCTGGCGCGCCTGCACCGCGCCACCGAGGCGGTCGGCGGCAGCAATCTGCAGCAGCCCCACGCCCGGCATGCGGACGACGAGATCGGCGACCTGGCGCGCTCCTTCGACAATATGGTGGAGCGGCTGCGCGACACCACGGTCTCGCGCAATGAGCTGATCGAAGCCAACCAGGCCTTGCAATCGGAGGCGGAAACGCGGCGGGGCGCCGAACGGCGCGTGCTGTCGCAGCTGGAGCGACTCAGCCTGCTGCACCAGATCACCCGTTCGATCGGCGAACGGCAGGACTTGCGCAGCATCTTCCAGGTAGTGGTGCGCAGCGTGGAAGACCAGCTGCCGGTGGATTTCTGCGCCGTGCTGCGGCCGCAGGATGGCGCGCTGACGGTGAGCTGCGCCGGGGTGCGCAGCCGGGGTTTGTCGCAGCAGCTGGCCATGCCGGAAGCGGCGCGCATCCCCATCGATGAAAACGGCCTGTCGCGCTGCATGGCGGGGGAACTGGTTTATGAACCGGAGCTGGATGTGCTGGACTTTCCCTTCCCGCAGCGGCTGGCGCGCGGCGGCCTGGGATGCGTGGTGCTGGCGCCGTTGCTGGTGGAAAGCCAGGTGTTCGGCGTGCTGGTGTCGGCGCGGCGCGATCCACGCGACTTTTCCAGTTCCGACTGCGAGTTCCTGCGCCAGCTGAGCGAACACGTGGCGCTGGCCGCCAACCAGGCCGATTTGTACGGCGTGCTGCAAAAAGCCTACGACGATCTGCACGCCAGCCAGCTGGTGGTGATGCGCCAGGAGCGCCTGCGCGCGCTGGGCCAGATGGCCAGCGGCATCGCCCACGACATCAACAACGCCATCTCGCCGATCGGCCTGTACGCTGAATCGCTGCTGGAGACCGAGCCGGGAATGAGCGAGCAAGGACGCGAGAGCCTGCAGGTGATCGCCCGCGCCATCGACGACGTGGCGGCCACGGTGGCGCGCATGCGCGAGTTCTACCGCCAGCGCGAGCCGCAGCTGGCGCTCAGCACCGTCAACATCAATCAGCTGATCCAGCACGCGGTCGACCTGACGCGGGCGCGCTGGTCCGACATGCCGCAGCAGCGCGGCCTGGTGATCGAAATGCGCCAGGAGCTGGGGCGCGACGTGCCCGCCATCCTCGGCGTGGAAGGCGAGATCCGCGAGGCGCTGACCAATCTGATTTTCAATGCGGTGGATGCGATGCCGGAAGGCGGCGTCATCACCCTGCGCACGCGGCTCGACAAGGCCAGCGGCCAGGTGCTGCTGGAAGTGCAGGACGGCGGCACCGGCATGGACGAAGCGACCCAGCAGCGCTGCCTGGAACCCTTCTTCACCACCAAGGGCGAGCGCGGTACGGGGCTGGGCATGGCGATGGTGTATGGGATGGCGCAGCGTCACGGCGGGCGGGTGAGCATCACCTCGCAGCTGGGACATGGCACCACGGTGTGCCTGAACTTCCCGGTGGCGCCCGATCTGCCGGTGGTGGAAGCGCCCGAGCCGCTGCTGCCGCCGACTGGTCTGCGTATCCTGCTGGTGGACGACGATCCGACGGTATTGAGTTCCCTGAGCGACGTGCTGGCGCGCGACGGCCACGAGATCACGGCGGCCGATGGCGGCCAGGCTGGCATCAACTGCTTCCGCGCGGCGCTGGAACGGGACGAGCCTTATGCGGTGGTGATCACCGACCTGGGCATGCCGTACGTGGACGGGCGCAAGGTGGCGGAAACGGTAAAGGCGCTGGCGCCGCAGGTGCCGGTGATCCTGCTGACCGGCTGGGGCCAGCGCCTGATTCCGGAGTCGGACGGCGCGGACGGAGGCCTGGTGAACGTCGACCATGTGCTGAGCAAGCCGCCCAAGATCCGCGAGCTGCGCGAGGCGCTCAGCAAGTGTGGTTTTGCCGAGAGTGAGTTTTCCTAGCGGAAATAGTTTCCTGATGGAATTTACTGGCGTTTATTTCATATCAGGAGACAATATGCTGAAAGCTTGTACGGCGCTGGTCATTACCTTGCTGTCCAGCCAGGCGATGGCGCAGACGGTGGTCGGTGGCGAAGATTCGATCCTCACCAAGGGAACGCGCTCGATTTATATACCGGCTTATCGCACCTTCTTCGGTGGCGAATATAAGCCAGCCGAGCAAAACCTGGCGATGCTGCGCGAACTCAAGCCGAAGGTGGCGCCGTTCAAGCTGGCCGACTTTACGGCCGATGATCCCGACATGGCCACCCTGGTGTGCCGCCTGAGCTGGCCCGTGCATGCGCCCGCCGAGCTGCCCTATACGTTGTTCCTCACGGGCGCCATGCGCAATGAGCTGAGCCAGGAAGGGTTGTATGCCGAGGACAAAGGGATCGAGGTGACGGGGCGCCTGGATCACTTCAATTTCGTGTCTATGGGCAGCCCCAAGTGGAGCATTACCGCCACCTTCACGGTCGCTGGCAAGGAGCCGGTGACGATCACGCATGAAACCGCGTTCGACTCTGGCTGGACCGCCGCGAGCGCCTGCAATGCGGTGAACGAGAAAATGGTGCCGGCCATGCAGGAGTTCCTGCTGGCGGTGTATTCCGATCCGAAGTTCCAGGCGCTGCTGCAGTAACTACTCTTCGCCATCGTCATCATCATCGCCCGCCTTGACGGTGTGGCTGCGGGCGGCGTCCAGGCGGGGCTTGAGCTGGGCTGCGCCGGCGAAGAACTCATTCACGCTGTGATCGGGACTGTGGCGCACCGATGGCGGCAGCAGCACCGACATGTACAGCTCATCGGCGCTGCGGCCGGTGCTCTGTAGATTGGTCATCATCACCAGCACGCAGCTGCCCAGGGTCAGCACGGAACAGGCCAGCGCAAAGCGGCGCGGATGGTGCGGCTTGATAGTCCACAGGTGGAAGAACAGCATGCCGCAGGCCAGCATGATCGACACCAGATTGCCATAGCGGGTCAGCCATTCGGCCGACCAGGCATACGCCATCACGCAACTGGCCGCGCGCCAGATGCCGATCACGAACAGGCCGCTGCCCAGGATGAACAGGTGGCGGCCAAAGCGCGCATGCGATCCGAACAGGCGATTGGCCAGCGCCCAGATGCCACTCCACAGAATGCCCACGCCCAGGCCGGAGGCGATCACCAGCAGGTAGTGAATCAGCTGGAAGCTGTCGACATCGCCGATCCAGTTTTCCAGCCCGGTGAACAGGGCGATCAGCAGCAGGCCAATCACGGCGGGCGTGGCGCCTTCCCAGCCGTGCATGGTGGTGTCGACCAGCTCGGGCGGCACCGGGAAGTCGGCCGGGCGCACGCGGATGCGGGTGTGGCCCATGCGCACCACAGTGTCGCCGCCCATGACCAGCTTGCTGATGCGCGCACCGCGGTAGATGGTGCCGTTCTTGCTGCCCAGGTCAGTCATCAGCAGCTCGCCCCGTTCGTCCAGGTCGATGCTGGCGTGGTGGGCGGCGGCGTGGGCGTCGTCGACGATGAAGTCGTTGTCGTAGGCGCGGCCCAGGCGGATCGGCAGCTGCTGCACCTGATGGCGATGCAGCACGTCGCCGTTGCGGGCCAGGACTTCAATTGAATAGGGCGGCTTCATTACTTGCCTCCCTTCGGTTCCAGCGCAAAGGATTCGAGGAAGGCGCGCGTCAGGCGCAGGCCGTTGTCATACGAAACGCCGCGCGCATCGATGCGGCTTTGCAGGCTGATCAAGGCTTGGTCGGTGGTGGCGGTCAGCAGGGCGAAATCGTACAGGCCGGCGAACTTGCGGTAGGCACGCACGCACAGCACGGCGCGCATCGGCACGTCCTTGTTTTTGACGAACTGTTCGGTGCAGGCGGGGCCGGTCAGGCGGCTGTCCTTGTTGGAGCCAAAGCTTTCGTTCTTGAACGAGCCGCTGGCCAGCTGGGCAAAGCGCACCTGGTCCAGGCCGGTGGCGCGCAGCATCTGGTGGCGCATGCTGATCTGTCCCGTCTGCAGCGAGCCGCTGACGAAGATGGCGGACTCCATCGAGCAGCTGGCGTCATCCACCGAAAAGGGCTTGTCGGCCTTGACGTTGGAGCGGCCCCAGCAGCGCATCTGCTCGGACTCGCGCACCGGCACGCGGTAGGGCGCCATGGTTTTCAGGGTGAGCGGCGTGGCCAGCAGTTGATCGACCATGGCGCGCTGGTGCTGCAGCAGCTGCGCTGCGACCACGGCGGTAAAGTCGCTGGGCGGCTTGGTTTGCTGTTCGACGCGCTTGAGCAAGTCCTGCGCGTAGCGGGCCGGGACCAGGAAGCTGACCAGTTCGCCATCCAGACGCTTGGCCACATTGACGCCCGCTACCGCGCCATCCACCGTCACGCTGGGCCCGCCGCTCATGCCAGCGTTGATGGGGCCGGTGAACAGCAGCTGGTCGTAGAAGCTGCGCGCGATCACGCCGTTGTAGGCGCCTTCGGAAATGGCAAAGCCCAGGTCGAGCGGATTGCCCATCGAGTAGAGGTACTGGCCCTGGTTGAGCTTGGCCAGCGGTTCGGGAATCCTGAAGAAACCGGTGCCGTTGCGGGTGACGCGCAGCACGGCCAGGTCATGCAGCACATCCACCGCCAGCAGCTCGACATTGCCGCGCTGGCCGCCGGTATCGACCCATTCGCCCACATAGGTTTCCGGATCGAGCGCGAACTGGGAGACCACGTGGTAATTGGTCACCACCAGGTTGCTGGTGCCGATCAGGAAGCCGGAACCGACCGAGGATTGGGTGCGGCCGCTGCGCAGCAGGGAGCGGACTTGCAGGATGTCGTTCTTGGCGGCGGCGTACAGATGCTGGGCCGCCGAGGAAGGCTGGGGCAGGGGAGCGGCGTCGGCATTCGCCTGGGCCTGGGCTTGGGACACCGGCGAGGCGGCCGCAGCGGGCAGCGGAGCCGGTGTGGCGGGCTTGGGCGCGGCAGCGCCCGTGCAGGCCCAAGTCAAAGTTATCAGTGCAGCGATCAGTCGAAAGTTCATGCAATCCTTGCTTGGGCTTGGCGGCAGCCGGCGATCAGAGTTCGCCGTCTTCCGCCGCAGGCGGCTCAGGTGGCGTCATCATGTGGCCCAGCTTGGCCGCCTTGGTGTTCAGGTAGTGCTGGTTGAAGGCGTTGCGGTTCACCAGCAGCGGGACTCGCTCGGCCACATCCACGCCCAGCTTGCCCATGGCGTCGATCTTACGCGGATTATTGGTCATCAGGCGCAAGCTTTTCACGCCGAACTGCTTGAACATCGGTTCCACCAGCGCGTAGTTGCGCTGATCGGCCTTGAAGCCCAGCTGTTCATTGGCCTGCACCGTGTCGGCGCCGGCCTCTTGCAGGCGGTAGGCGCGCATCTTGTTGATGAGGCCGATACCACGGCCTTCCTGGCGCAGGTACAGCAGGATGCCGCGGCCTTCGGCGGCGATCTTCTTCAGCGCGCCTTCCAGCTGGGCGCCGCAGTCGCAGCGCTGCGAGAACATGACGTCACCGGTCAGGCATTCGGAATGGACGCGCGCCAGCACCGGTGCGCCGTCGCCGATATCGCCCAGCACCATGGCGAGGTGTTCCTTGCCGGTGCCGCGCTCGACAAACGCGTGCAGGGTGAACTGCGCCCATGGGGTTGGCAGGGCGCAGGAGGTGACGTAATCCAGTTCTTCTTTGACGGGTGTTTCTGCGCTCTGCGACATGGTTTTGCTCTCAATCTGTGTAAAAAGGCGCGCCGGGCTGTTCCAACAGACCCGGCGCACCGTTCATGATACCAAAACTGCCGAAAAAGTTTTTCTACTGACAGTTTTTTAGAGCGGCAGATCGAACAGCAGCACTTCGGCCGCTTTGGCCTGATCCAGCGAAACCACGCTTTCATCGCTGATCTTGACCGCATCGCCGCCTTTCAGCGCCACGCCGTTGACCGTCACCTCGCCACGGATAACATGCACATAAGCAATACGCTTGGCGGCCAGCTCGTGCTTCAGGCTGTCGCTACCGGTCATGATGCTGGCGTAGATCGAGGCATCCTGGTGGATCAGCACCGAACCGTCGCGGCCATCGCCCGAAGCGACCAGGCGCAGCTGGCCCAGCTTGGATTCCGGCGTAAAGTTCTTTTCCTCATAGCTGGGAGGAATGCCGGTCACATTTGGCTGGATCCAGATCTGCAGGAAGTGCACGCCCTCAGTCCGCGAATGGTTGTACTCGCTGTGGCGCACGCCGGTGCCCGCGCTCATGCGCTGCACGTCGCCATAGTGCAGCACCGAACCGGTGCCGATGCTGTCTTTGTGTTCCAGCGCGCCGTCCAGCACGTAGGAAATGATTTCCATGTCGCGGTGCGGGTGGGTGCCGAAGCCTTGGCCAGGGGCGACCTTGTCTTCGTTGATGACGATCAGGGGACCGAAGCCAACGTGTTTAGGATCGTAGTAATGGCCAAACGAGAAGCTGTGGCGCGAATTCAGCCAGCCGTGGTTGGCCAGGCCGCGTTCTTCACTTTTACGAATCTGCAACATAGTAGAACTCCGTTTCTTTTCAAAAGGTTAATGTGCGATAATTTTGATAGCATCGCCACATCCATGACGCTAGTATAGGCGTCCTGGTTCGTATTAAAAAACGGATAATTTACCTTCCTATAATCGAAAAAATCGAATGCTGAGACTTAGCCTGGAAGCCCTGCAAATCGTGGACGCCATCGACCGGCGCGGCTCGTTTTCCGCCGCCGGCAAGGAATTGCACCGCGTGCCATCGACCATTTCCTACACCGTCAGCAAGCTCGAGGACGAGCTGGGCGTACAGGTATTCGAGCGCAACGGCCCGCGCGTGGAACTGACCGCCGCCGGCAAGGAGCTGCTCAAGGAAGGCCGCTACCTGCTGAAAGCGGCGCTGGACCTGGAGCACCGCGTGCGCCGCGTGGCCTCCGGCTGGGAGACCGAGCTGGCGCTGGGCATGGACTCGATGTTCTCGCCCGTGGTGCTGCATGACGACGTCAAGGCCTTCTACGAAGTGGCCCAGCAGACCCGCCTGCGCATCGTGCAGGAAGCCCTGTCCGGCACCTGGGAAGCGCTGCTGGACCACCGCGTCGACCTGTTGATCGGCGCAGCGGGCGACGGTCCGGCGGGGGGCGGCTATGTCTCGCAGCCGCTGGGCAAGCTGTCCTTTGTGTTTGCCGTCGCGCCCGGCCATCCGCTGGCCGCCGTGGAAGGCAAGCTGACCCGCAGCCATTTGCAGCACCACCGCGCCGTCAGCGTGGCCGACTCGGCGCGCAAGATGGCGCCGCGCACGGTCGGCCTGCTGCTGGGCCAGGACACCCTGACCGTGCCTGATATGGCGGCCAAGGTCCAGTACCAGCTGTGCGGCATGGGCTTCGGCTTCCTGCCCGAACCCTGCGCACGCGCCGCCATCGCGCGCGGCCTGCTGGTGGAAAAGGAAGTGGACGAACCCAAGCCCGCCGAGACCTTCTACCTGGCCTGGCGCACGGGCGAACCGGGCGCGGCGCTGAACTGGTGGCTGCAGCGCATGCGCCAGCCCGGCATGTTTGAACGGCTGGTGGAGTATTTGCCCAGCCTCAACCGATCAGTTTGATGCAGAACACAACAAGCTGATTACAATTGCAAGAGTGGTTGTCGTGTGTTGACCGACGCCAATAATTTCGGAGTACCATAGCGTGAGCAAGCAACCGTGATCGTCGACTGTTTTTCGTTGGAACCTCTCATGAACACCACCACGACAGCACCGCCCCTGTTCCTGCATTTGCTGGCCGACCGCAACGGCAGTCCTGCCGGCATGCTGCTGGGCGGCGCTGGCGTGGCGCTGGACGATCTGCCGCACGAGTCCCTGTCCGAACTGGCGCAAGGCATGGGCTGCTTCTACCGCGACGGCGTGTCGGCGGAAGTGGCCGATGCGCTGCAGGCCGCCAACTGGCAGCCTTTGCCGCTGGACGCGCTGCTGCACACCGATGCGGCCTTCGACGCCAAGGCGCTGCCGTCGGCGGTGCAGTGGATCGAGGGCGACTGGTTCATGGCGCCGCCGCCCAAGCCGGTGGGCGCCCAGGCCGCTTCGCGTGCGCTGGCCCTGCAGCTGGTGCAGCGCGTCACCAGCGAGGCCGACACCCATGAGATCGAAGCCTTGCTGCGCCAGGATCCGACCCTGTCCTACCATCTGCTCAAGCTGGTCAATTCGCTGGGCATGGGCGCCAGCCGCAAGGTCACCAGTTTTTCCCAGGCGATTCTGATTCTCGGCCGCGCCCAGCTGCGGCGCTGGCTCAACCTGATGCTGTTCTCCTCGCGCGAGGGCGATATGCGCTCGGCCATGCTGCTGGCGCGGGTGGCCGTGCGCGCGCATGCGCTGGAGCAGCTGTGCAAGGCCCTGGGCCAGGACAAACTGCACCAGGAGCAGGGCTTCATGGCGGGCATGTTCTCGCTGCTGGGCGTGCTGTTCGGCATGCCGCTGGCGGAAGTGCTGCAGCCGCTCACCATCAGCGAAGACGTCAAGCAGGCCTTGCTGTCGCACGGCGGCGAGCTGGGCGCCTTGCTGGCGCTGCTGGAAACGGGCGAGCGGGGCGACTACGCCGCGCTGAGCGCGCAGCTGGCCCAGCTGGGCCTGGATGCCGCCACCTTCAACCAGATCATGGCCGACGCCAGCCTGTGGATGCAGGGTGTGGCCAGCGGCAAGGCGGGCAGCGCAAATGCTTGACGCGATCGAGCGCTGCCTCGCGCTGAGCCGGCAAGCCCGCCTTCAGCAGGGCGATGAGCTGGCGCAGACCCTGGAGAGCCTGGACGTCGCGCTGGCCCACGCGCGCCATCTGCTGGAACCCGCGCCGGAAGACGCCACGCCGCTGGACGACGCCGTGCTGGAGCTGGACCTGGCGGGCTACCTGACCGGCTGGAATGACGGCGCCCAGCGCCTGTTCGGCTATGCCGCGCAGGAAGTGGTGGGCCAGCACATCCTGTTCCTGTACGCGGACGACGACGAGTCGGGCGAGATTCCCGAACTGGTGTCGGATGGGCGGGACGGCGAGCAGCCGGTCATCACCGACGTGCGCCGCCGCACCAAGCATGGCGAAGTGATCTGGGTGCGCCTGGCGCTGTCGCTGCAGAATGACGAAGCGGGCGAGCCGGTCGGCATGCTGGTGCGCATGAACAAAGTGGGCGATCCGCTGGCCGAGGCGGACAAGGTGCATCTGCACGCCCGCATCATCGAGGACAGCGACCAGGGTGTGCTGATCACCGACGCCAACGAGCGCATTGTCTCGATCAACTCCGCTTTCACCCGCATTACCGGCTACACTCCGGCGGAATCGATCGGCCAGACCCCGGACCTGCTGCGCTCCGGCGTGCACGACGCCGAGTTCCGCGCCAAGGTGCGCGCCGCCATGCGCGGCAGCGGTCCGTGGCGCGGCGAGATCATCGGCAAGCGCAAGAACGGCGAGCTGTTCCCGCAGTCGGTCACCATCTCGGTGGTGCGCGACAACCGCGGCCAGATCAGCCACACCTTCTCGCTGTTCTCCGACATCAGCGTGCACAAGGACGCCGAAGCGCGCATGCAGCGCATGGCCAATTACGACAGCCTGACTGGCCTGCCGAATCTGAACCTGCTGACCCAGCTGCTCAGCCAGGCCCTGACGGAAGCGCGCCGCACGCCGCAGCACGGCGCGCTGATGGTGGTGGAGATCACGCGCCTGGGCGCCATCAGCGACACGCTGGGCCACGAGGTGGGCAACCAGCTGCTGTGCGAGATCGGCCGCAAGTTCCGCACGCTGCTGCGCGAGGCCGATGTGCTGGCGCGCCTGGATGGCAGCAAGTTCGCCGTGGCCCTGCTGCAGATCGAAAAGCGCGAGCACGCGGCCATCGTGGCGCAGAAGCTGCTGGCGGCGGTGTCCAAGCCGATCCAGCTGGCGGCGCACAGCCTGCAGGTGGACGCGCACATCGGCGTGACGGTGTATCCGGAGGACGGCAACGAAGCCAGCGCCCTGGTGCGCGCGGCCGATGTGGCCTCCAGCCGCGCCGCGCAAAGCACGGAGCAGGGCTTCCTGTTCTACAGCGAGGACATGAACCAGCGCGCCAAGGAACACCTGCGCATCGAGAGCGAATTGCGCCAGGCGCTGGCCCGCAACGAGCTGCTGCTGTACTACCAGCCGAAAGTCAGCCTGCGCAGCGGCCGCATCGTCGGCGCGGAGGCGCTGCTGCGCTGGAAGCATCCGGTGCGCGGCCTGGTGTCGCCGGGCGTGTTCATTCCGGTGGCGGAAGAGACGGGCCTGATCCTGGACCTGGGCAGCTGGGTGCTGGAAGAATCCTGCCGCCAGGTGCGTGCGTGGAAGGACGCCAATCTGATCATGCCGCCGATCGCGGTCAATCTGTCGGCGCGCCAGTTCGACGCCGGTCTCCCGGAACGCATCGCCGCCGTGCTGGAACGGCACCAGGTGCAGCCGGAGCAGATCATGCTGGAGATTACCGAGAGCCTGCTGGTGCGCGGCACCGACAAGGTCATCGCCATCATGAACCAGCTGGTGGCGATGGGCATGGCGCTGGCGCTGGACGACTTTGGCACCGGCTATTCCTCGCTGGCCTATCTGAAGAAATTCCCCATCTCGACCTTGAAGATCGACCGCTCCTTCGTCATCGGCCTTCCGTACGAAGAGAACGACTGCGCCATCGCGCGCGCCATCGTCACCATGGCCCAGCAGCTGCGCCAGGAGATCGTGGCGGAGGGCGTGGAGACGGCCGAGCAAATGAGCTTCCTGCGCGAGCTTGGGTGCGACCAGCTGCAGGGCTATCTGTTCAGCCAGCCGGTCTGCGCGGCCGACTTCGAGACCATGCTCCGCGACGGCAAGCGTTTGGCGTTTGGCGTACGCTAGGTGGCATGGACACCTTCAAGTTCCGCCACTTCCTGGACGCGCAGGCACCGGTCTACGAGACGGTGCTGAGCGAACTGCTGGCGGGGCATAAGCGCAGCCACTGGATGTGGTTCATCTTTCCGCAGCTGGCGGGCTTGGGGCGGAGCGCGATGTCGCAGCGCTTTGCCTTGTCCGGCGTGGAGCACGCGCGCGCCTATCTGCAGCATGAGGTGCTGGGCATGCGCCTGTTCGAATGCGCCGCGCTGGTGGAGGCGATTCCCGGCCGCAGCGTGGGCGAGATCTTCGGCACGCCGGACGATATGAAGTTCCACTCCTGTATGACGCTGTTCGCTTTGGCCGCTCCGGACCAGGAAGTGTTTGCCGAATGTCTCAGAAAGTACTTTGCCGGATTGCCCGATAAGGCTACGCTGGCGTTATTATCCAACTCGAAAAAAGAAAACGCATGAGCCGCAATCTCCTCGACGTCGCCCGCATCCATCCAGCCATCCGCGACAAGGTGGCTTCCTTCAACAGCGACATCGTGCGCGAAGTGGAAGCGGCCATCGCCAATCACCAGGTGGTGGTGGTCGGCATGCAGCAGAATCCCTTCCCGCGCAAGGCGCGCAAGCTGCTGGATGGCCTGGGCATCGCTTACCAGTATCTCGAATACGGCAGCTACTTCTCGCTGTGGAAGCGCCGCCTGGCGCTGAAGATGTGGACTGGCTGGTCGACTTTCCCCATGGTGTTCGTGCGCGGCGAACTGGTTGGCGGTTTTCAGGAGTTAAAAGCCATGGTGGACAGCGGCGAACTGAAACGCCTGCTGGGCTGAACGGGCTTGGCGAAATGAGCCTGCGCGCCTTACCCCTGCGGCTTTCGCCCGGCGACGATCTGCGCGCGTGCGTGGTCGCAGCCTTGCGCGACAGCGGCCTCGATGCCGGCTTCGTCGTGCAGGGCATCGGCAGCTTGAGCGTGGCCCAGCTGCGCTATGCCGGCCGGTCCGATCCCACTGAGCTGCGCGGCGATCTGGAAATCCTCACGCTGGCCGGCTCGATCTCTCCCGATGGCGCCCACCTGTACATGTCGGTATCGGACGCCGATGGCGGTGTCTTCGGCGGCCACGTCGGCGCTGGCTGCATCGTCCGCACCACGGCAGAGCTGCTGCTGGCGCTCCTGCCCGATCAGCACTTCGCCCGCCGCCTCGACCCACGCACCGGCTACCTGGAGCTGATGTTCGATTAATTGGTCCGTAATTTTTTTGTCGAAACTTGTTGCGTTCCATTTTTTTTGCGCCTATAGTTAGCCATATGGATAACTATCAAGTGGCGCTGGACGCAATCTTCCACGCTTTGTCGGACCCCACGCGCAGGGCGGTAGTGCGCCGGCTGGGTGCGGGACCGGCGACGGTCAGCGAATTGTCGGAACCTTTCGACATGGCGCTGCCGTCGTTCATGAAGCACATGCGGGTACTGGAAGATACCGGCCTGGTGAGCAGCAGCAAGAGCGGGCGGGTGCGGACCTGTACGCTCGAGCGAGACAAGTTCGCCGCGGCCGAGCGCTGGTTCGAGGAGCAGCGCGCGCTCTGGAGTAGCCGATACGAAAACCTGGACAACCTTTTGCAACAACTGCAAGGAGATGACAATGGCAGCTAAGCTTCAATTCGATTTTGTGGTCAACAAGGAAACGAGCACCCTGACCGTGACGCGGGAATTTGCTGGCCCACGCCAGCTGGTCTGGGATTGCCATACGCAGAGCGCTTTGCTGGACCGCTGGTTCGCGCCCAAGCCCCTGAGCACCAAGACCAGGCATATGGAATTCAAGGAGGGCGGCTACTGGCACTACGCCATGATCACCCCCGATGGCCAGGAATACTGGAGCCGGGTCGATTACCTGGCCATCAATCCGATCGACGGCTATGCGACGCTGGATGGCTTTACCGATGAAACGGGTGTCGTCAATCCCGACATGCCGCGTTCGCGCTGGGACGTGACCTTCTCCGACCTGAGAGAGCACACGCTGGTCACCACGGTCGTGCACTACAACTCGCCGGAAGACGTGCAAAAAGTCATCGACATGGGGATGAAAGAAGGCATGGCGTCCACCCTCGAACGACTGGACGAGCTGCTGCTGAATCTGCGCGCATAAACAGCGGACAGGCTGATGACCGGATCAGCCCGTCCGTTCCGCTTCACGAACTGCGCTTTATGAATTCCTCTCGATGTTCGGAGAAGCGTAGATTTTTCATTCCGGAGATAGCTCCGCAAGTTGGGCACGTGCAGGCATCAATTTCGGTGAATGTGCTCTTATCGCTCATTTCGCCGCATTCTACGCAATGCCAGGTCCACGGGAATTTGTCGGGGAGAGGCATGGCGCAAAGGGCGATGAACTGCTGCGCAACTTTGCGGATGCAATCCTCGGGATTTTTGAGGTTCAATGCGCCATTGAACCTGATGTAATCGGGATCTCTTTGCACCATCGGTACAAGATCACGATAGAGATCTATCCATATCCAGTGGATATACGGCTCATTGTGATCATCTGCAAGATCGAGCATGGCATACAGACAGTCCCATGGTTCGGTAACTCCACTCAGCATTCTTTCACATAGGGTGCTTGAATATGCGCACAGGGCCACGTACCAGTCGCTAGGCAATTCGAGCCCTAGCTCTGTCACGCATAAGAGAAATAACCGTTCAACTTGATCTGGGTCGATATAGGCATCCCAGCGGTAAACCGCTAGCTCCCAAATGCTAGGGGCGTTACAACCGCCTTCAAGCAATTCATTTGCCCAGTCGACATAGACTTCAGCCTTTAAGCGGCTGTCGTCAATTCTCTTAAAAGCTAATTCCGTGAAATCCAAATGGGCTCCTTACAAGATTTCGGTTTCCATGACTAAGAGGTAGTTTAATAAGCTGCTTTCGCTGGCACCGTCACCGTGATGCTGGTGCCCACGCCATGCTGGCTGCTGATGTCCAGCGTGGCGCCGATTTCGGCGGCGCGTTCGCGCATGCCTACCAGGCCCCAGTGGCCGGGACGCCGGCCGGCGGCGCACACGGAATCGTCCATGCCCTGGCCGTTGTCGCGCACTTCGAGCGAGAAGGCCTGCGCGCCATAGTCCAGATTTAATTCGATCCGGCTGGCTTCCGCATAACGCGAGGCGTTGAACAGCGCTTCGCGCGCGATGGCGTAGATGTGTTCATGCACCTCGGGACGCAGCTTGCGCGCCTTGCCGCCGACCTTCAGCTCGAACGCGTGCGGGCGATGCTCGGACAAGCCTTTGCCGAATTGGCCGAGGATCTGTTCCAGCGCCTGCGGTGCGGCGGAGGCGCGCAGGTCCATCACCTGGTCGCGGCCTTCCACCAGCAGCTGCTCGGCGAGGTTGAGGGTCTGGTCCAGGCGCAGGCGTTCCTGCGAGCCTTCCGTCAGCAGGCGGCTGTGGCGGTCGAAGGACATCAGCAGCGCCTGCACGCTTTGCAGCAGGGTGTCATGCAGCGAGCGGGCGATGCGCGAGCGCTCCAGCAGGCGTTCCTGCAAACGCTCGTGCATCAGCGTGGAGAGATAGCGGATGCGCAGCTTGTAGGCGACCACCAGCACACCCGCCGCCAGCATCGCCAGCAGCAGCTTGAACCAGATGCTCTGCATGAAGGTGGGCGGGATGTCGATCTCCAGCGCCGCGCCGTCGGTGTTCCACAAATTGTCTTCGTTGGAGGCGATCACCTCGAAGCGGTATTTGCCTGGCTCCAGATTGGTGTAGCTGGCCTGGCGGTTGCCGGCGGAATCCTGCCAGCCGCGATCCAGTCCTGTCAGCCGATAACGCAGCCGCACACGCTCCGGCATCGACAGGCTGAGCGCCGTAAAGTCGACCTGCAGATTGCGCGTGCCTTGCGGCAGCGACAGCATGTGGCTTGCCGCCGCCGGGTAGCGCACACCGTCGGATGTCACGTTCAGTACCTCGACCGGTGGCGTCATGCGGTTGCGGGCGATGCGCGCCGGGTCGATGGTGCCGACCGAGTTGGTGGTGGCATACCACAGCAGGCCGTCGTGGTCGCGCTTCAGCGAGGGCACGGGGCGCAACTGCGGTGCGTGGCCCTGCATGCCGTCCTGCGCGTCGAAGCGCTCGAAGGCGACCTCGCTGTGCTGGCGTGTCAGCCACGCATTCAGTTCATCGGCGGGGATGTGATAGAGGCCGTCCGCGCCATGCAGCCACAGCTCGCCGCTTGCCAGGCGTACGATGCCGGAGACGCCACGGAAGGCTTCATCGCGCTGGCCGTGCAGCGCCACAAAATGGCCGTCGCGGAACAGCGCCACGCCTTTTTCGCCGCCGACCCACATGGATTTGCCGTCGCGGTAGAGCGTCAGCAGGGTGCCCAGTTGCAGGCCCTCTTTGTCGCCCAGGTGCTGCACTTTGGCGCCATCGACCACGGTGATCTGGTTGCGCATATGCGCCATCCACATATTGCCCTCGGCGTCCTGCGCCATGGAGGTGGCCAGCAGATCGGGAATGCCGGACAGGCCGCCGGACTTGATCCACTCGCCATTGACGATCTTGTAGACGCCTTTGCCCGCCGAGATGGAAGCCCACAGCGCGCCGTCGCGGTCCTGCTGCATGGCGTGTACGCGCAGCGTCTTCAGCTCCGCAGGAAAGGTCAGCACGGTTAATTTGCCGTCGCGGCCGAAGCGTTCGATGCCTTCCATCCCGCCCAGCCACAGCACGCCGTCCGGCGCGGTATAGCTGGCGGTGATCTTGCCCTTGATGGCTGGCACGGAGGAGGGCAGCGGGCCGTCGTTGGAATAGCGCCAGATGTCGCCCACATAGTCGCCGACCCACAAATCGCCGTCCGGCCCGCCGACCAGCGCGGGATATTCCAGCGCCTTCTCCGGCGTCATGATGCGCAGGCGGTTCGGCCGTAGACGGTCGATGCCGCGCGAGGTGCCGATCCACAGATTGCCTTCGCGGTCCTGGAACAGTGCACCGAGGATCGAGCCGCTCAGCTTCTCGCTGGGCGACAGGCTCTGGTCCGGCCGGTCGCCACTGTCAGAAGCGAGCCGCCGCTGCAGCCGGTCCGCGTGCACCATCCACATGGTGCCCTGGCGGTCGAACAGCATGCCGACGCCTTCCAGTTCCGGTTTGGCCGGCTCGGTGGAAGTCAGCGATGACGTAATCGCTGACGTAACTACGCGGTGATAGCCATGCGCGAAGTCGTTGCCCCAGATGGTGCCGTCCGGCGCTTCGGCCATCCACACCAGCGGCATCCCGCGCGGCCAGGCCTGGGTAAAGCGCGTCTCGCCGGGACGGCGGAAGAAGGCGCCGGTGTTGGTGCCGATCCAGGTGGTGCCGTCGCGCGCGAACAGGATCTGGAACACGCCCAGCACCGGCAGGCCCACTTCGCGGCCCAGGTATTCAAAGCGTTTGGCGTGCGGCGGCAGCACGGCCAGGCCGTCGCGCATGGCGAGCCAGATGCCGCCGTCCGGCGCCACTTCGATGTGCATCACGCCGACCGGATGCAGGCCGTCGCTTTCGGTATAGGTATGCGCGCCGTCCTTGCGGAATACGGACACGCCTCCGACGCGGTAGCCCACCCACAGCGCGCCGTCGCGGCCGGTGGCCAGTCCCATCAGGTTGCTGGATTCGAGCGGATAGCCGTAGACCTGGTCGCTGCGCTGGAAGCGCACGCCGTCAAAGCGGTACAAGCCGGTGGGGGTGCCGATCCATAGCCAGCCGTCCGGACCCTGGGCGAACTTGGTGGCGCTGGTGGGCGCGCCATCCAGTTCGGTCCAGGCAGTATGGGTGTAGTCGGCCAGCAGCGGTCTGATCGCCGCGGCGGAGCAGAAACAGGGAAGGAAAATGAAGGCGAGTTGAAGTAGTGGTCTGAGGGCGCGTTCGATCATCGAGGAGCGGTTATTTTTATGCGTCGCGGGGAAGTTGGTTGATCTGCTCGGTCAGCTGCTGCAGGGCTGGCGGAGCGGCGTCCATATGGTAGCGCACTGTGTGCGTCTTGCCACCCGCTTCCACGTAGAGGGAGTGCTCGAAGTCCCAGGATTGCGGCTGGGGCTTGGTCAGCGTGGCGGGCAGGGCCAGCACATTGCTGTCGTCCACCAGCCGCCGCAGCTGCGCCGCCTGCGCAGCGGGCAGCTTGTCCAGGTCGACCGTGCGCGTCTCCGCGCCCGCCGGCCCGGTAAAGCCGCCGGAGGTGCGCAGGACCAGCTTGTCCGCTTGCGGGTTCAAGTGACGCCAACCTCCTTCCATGCCATTTTGATTGCCTGCTCTTCCGCCGAACCGGCGCCAAACAGGATGGCGGCGGCTTGCGCAGTGGCCTGCGCGGCGTCGGCAAAGCTGGCGTTGGACTTCAACAGCGGCAAGGCCTTGTACCAGATCGGCGCGGCCTTTTCCCACGAATGGCCTTTGAGCGTGATGGCGGCAATGTAGAAGGCGTGATTGGGAATGCCGGAGTTGGTGTGCACGTCGCCGTTTTCCACATAGCCGGCCATGGTCTTGGGCTGGTCGTCGCCCGACCAGGTCAGGGCCTTGTTGCCGGGATCGGCCATCGAGCGCAGCGCCTTGCCCACGCCAGGGGCCATGATGCCGGCGCCGATCAGCCAGTCGGCCTGCTCCACCGTCTGCTTCAGGCTCCACTGTTTGACCACGCTGCCGAACACGTCGGAAATCGATTCGTTGAGCGCGCCGCTCTGTCCCTCGTACACCAGGCCGCCCGGCACCGTGTATTGGGTCACGCCATGGGTCAGCTCGTGCGCGATGACGTCCAGCGCACCGGTAAAGCCGAGGAACAGCTTGCCGTCGCCGTCGCCATAAACCATCTGCTGGCCGTTCCAGAAGGCGTTGTTGTACTTGGTGCTGTAGTGGACGCTGGAGTCCAGCCGCAAGCCCTTGTTGTCAATCGAGTTGCGCTGCAGGACTTGCTGGTAGAAGTCGTAAGTGGCGCCGGCGCCGTCATAAGCCTGGTTGACGGCCTGGTCATGCACGGCCGCCGCGCCTTCGCCCCGCACCAGCTTGCCGGGCAGGGTGGTCTTGTGTTTGGCGTCGAAGATGGTGCGGCGCTTTTCTGAACCGGCGCTGCTGCCCACCAGGGTTTGCAGTACGGAGCGCTGGCCACGGATGTGGGCCGACAGTTCAATCTGATCCAGCAGGGCCTGCCGCTCAGCCTCGGTGGCGGCGTTGGCCGCCATCTTGCGCAGGACGCTGGAAGGGATGATGAAACAGGTGCAGTTGTGGGCGGGATGGTTCATGGTAAATCCTTCACTGAGGAAAGCCGAGGTGGCTTGCTTCCAATATAGTATTTATCAGCTTAAACATTTACACACATTGTCACTCTTACTACGGTGAACTTATTTTCGCACGGCGCAGGGATTTGTGGCGCGGTGTATATTGGCGGCCATTCCGGATTTCCCGCCTTGCCCTATGTCTCCTGCTGCACTGTTCTGTATCGTCGTCGCGTATTTCGCCATCCTGCTGGGCGTGGCCTGGCGGACTTCGCGCCACGCCGACAACGCGTCTTTCTTTATTGGCAACCGCAGCAGCAACTGGATGCTGGTGGCCTTCGGCATGGTTGGCACCACCCTGAGCGGCGTGACCTTCATCAGCGTGCCCGGCGCGGTGGGGCGCGACGGCTTTGGCTATCTGCAGATTATCGGCGGCTATGTGCTGGGCTATCTGGGCGTGGCCTTCATCCTGCTGCCGCTGTATTACCGCTTCAAGCTGACCTCGATCTACCACTACCTGGCGCTGCGGCTGGGACCGCGTTCGCAGCAGAGCGGGGCGGCTTTCTTCATCCTGTCGCGCCTGCTGAGCGCGACGGCGCGGCTCTATCTGGTGGTGAATATTCTGCAGGCCACCCTGCTGGACGGACTGGGCGTGCCGTTCTGGCTCACCACCCTGCTGATCCTCGGCATGATTCTGCTGTACACCTATGCGGGCGGGGTCAAGACCATCGTCTGGACCGATACCCTGCAGACCACCGGCATGCTGCTGGGGTTGCTGGTCTGCGCGGGCTTCCTGCTGCATGCGATGGATCTGGGTCCGCTGGAAAGCCTGGCGCGCATGCAGGAACAGGGCCTGGCGCGCGTCGTCACCACCTCGGTGGACAGTCCTGCCAACGTGTGGAAGCAGGTCTTGGCGGGCATTTTCATCGTGCTGGCGATGACCGGCATGGACCAGGAGACCATGCAGAAAAACATCTCCATCCGCACCCTGCGTGATGCGCAGAAGAACATGCTGCTGCTGACCTTGGTGCTGACGGGCGTGCTGGTACTGTTCCTGTTCCTGGGCGGGCTGCTGTGCCTGTATGCGCCGAGTGTTGGTGTCACGGCCACGGGTGACAAGCTGTTCCCGGCTGTGGTCATGGGCCATGCGCCGGTGGCGGTGCAGCTGGTGTTCTTCATCGGCCTGGTGTCGGCGCTGTTCCCCAGTGCGGATGGCGCCATCACGGCTCTGACTTCCTCGGTCTGCAATGACCTGCTGGAACTGCCGCGCCGTGGCCTGAGCGAGGCGCAGCAGGTGCGCTGGCGCCACCGCATCCACCTGGGCTTTGGCGCGCTGTTCCTGGCGCTGGTGCTGGTGTTCAAGTGGATGAATAATCCCAGCATGATCGGCTTGATTCTCAAGCTGACCAGCTATACCTATGGACCATTGCTGGGCCTGTTCTTGTTCGGCATGCTGACACAGCGAAAGGTGCGCGATGGCTGGGTGCCGCTGGTGGCCCTGTCCGGCCCGGTGCTGTGCTGGCTGATTGACCAGAATCAGGCTTTGCTGTTCGGCAGCTACCGGATGGGTTTGGAATTGCTCATCCTCAATGGCGCGATCGTGCTGGGCGGACTATGCTTAATTTCTTCACCGCAACGGAATTGAGCTGGTATGATTTGCAAATAATGTAACTTTTCCGGGAGTTCCGATGGCTTTGCTTTCTTCTGTGCGCCGTGGTGTGGGCGCGTTCTGGCGCGCGCTCGATACCGGCCGCCGCTTTGTGCTCAACCTGCTGTTCCTGCTGATTCTGCTGGCGCTGCTGTATGCCATCTTCGGCGGCGGCGCCAAGCCGCTGCAATCCAAGACCATGCTGGTGCTCGATCTGAAAGGCCAGCTGGTGGAGCAGTCTAGTGCCAGCGTGCGCGAAGCACTGGCCAGCAGCGTACGCGGCAGCGAGGCGCGCAAGCAGGTGCAGCTGCGCGACGTGCTGTCCGTGCTGGAAGCGGCCGCCAAGGATGACAACATCGGCGGCGCCGTGCTGCTGCTGGACGACCTGGAAGGCGGCGGCCAGGCTTCGCTACGGGAAGTGGGCGCGGCGCTGGAGCGCTTCAAGGCCAGCGGCAAGAAGGTGGTGGCCTGGGGCGGCAGCTACGACCAGCGCCAGTACCTGGTGGCGGCGCATGCCAATGAGGTGTATCTGCATCCGATGGGCGCCGTGCTGCTGCAGGGCTTTGGCAAATACCGCAACTACTACCGCGACGCGCTCGACAAGCTGGGCGTGACGGTCAACCTGATGCGGGTCGGCACCTACAAGAGCTTTGCCGAGCCGTATATCGCCAATGGTCCATCGCCGGCGGCGGCGGAAGCGGATGCCTATCTGCTGAGCGGCCTGTGGGACGGCTACACCAGCGAAGTGGAAAAGGCGCGCAAGCTGCCCAAGGGCGAGATCATGAAGGGCATCGACGACCTGCCGGCCCGCGTGGCCGCCGTCAACGGCGACCTGGGCAGGCTGATGCTGCAGTGGAAGCTGGTGGATGGCCTGAAAACCCGCGACGAAGTGCGCGCCATGATGATGGAGCGCGGCGTCAAGGATGCCGAGGGCAAGTCCTTCCGCCAGGTCGGCTTTGAGGATTACCTGGCGCGTGTGCATCCCAAGCTGACCGGCGACGCCATCGGCGTGATCGTGGCGCAGGGTGAGATCAGCGACGGCACTGCCGGTCCTGGCTCCATCGGCGGCGATTCGACTTCGCGCCTGATCCGCATGGCGCGCGAAGACGACAAGATCAAGGCTGTGGTGCTGCGTGTCGATTCGCCCGGCGGCAGCGCGTTTGCTTCGGAGCTGATCCGCCGCGAACTGGAACTGACCCGTAAGGCGGGCAAGCCGGTGGTGGTGTCGATGGGCGACGTGGCGGCATCGGGCGGCTACTGGATTTCCATGTCCTCGGACGAGGTGATTGCCGACCCTTCCACCATCACCGGTTCTATTGGCGTGTTTGCGATTCTGCCGACGGCCGAGAAGGTGGTCGACAAGCTGGGCATCCATACGGCCGGCGCCACCACCACCTGGCTGGCGGATGCGTATAACCCTCTGCGTCCGCTGGATCCGCGCTTTGTGCAGGTAATCCAGGGCAGCATCAACCACACCTACGCCGAGTTCACCACCCGCGCGGCACAGGCGCGCAAGACGACGCCGGAGAAGATCGACGCCGTGGCTCAGGGCCGCGTATGGACTGGTGCGCAGGCCAAGGAGCGCGGACTGGTTGATACCCTGGGCAGCTATGGCGATGCGCTGAAGTCAGCCGCGCGCCGCGCCAAGCTGGGTACGGATTACCGCGTGGTGTACATCGAGCGTGAGCCAAGCCGCATCGACCGCGTGCTGGAGATGCTGGGCGGGACGGCGGCGGTGGATGTGGCGCACACCATCGGCGCACAGGCCAAGCTGGGCGTATTCAGCACCACTGGTGTGCCGCCTGCGGCAGCGGTAGACATCGCCCATGACCTGGGTTGGCTGTCGGAAGTCAGCAGCGGCCACAAGCCCTTCATGGCGATCACCCACTGCCTGTGTGAGTCGCCTTAACTAATCAAAACCGGGGTCAGTGCCGGCAATCGGACACGGGCTCTGCCGTAAGCGTGCCTACGTCAGAGCCCGTGTCCGATTGCCGGTACTGACCCCGGTTTAAATAGGCAGGGTGATGATAAAGCTGCTGCGGCCGTCGGGGAGGGCGGCGCAGCGGGCTTCGCCGCCGTGGCGCCGGGCGATCTGGCGTACCAGCGCCAATCCCAGCCCGGTGCCGAGGTTGTCGCGCGTGCCGCGGCGGCGGTAGAAGGGCTCGAACACGCGCTCGAATTCTTCCGCTGGAATGCCTGGGCCGCTGTCCCATACCGTCAGCGTCGCCATCGCGGCATTGCGTTCGACCCGCATATAGGCCGGCGCCGCGCCGTGGCGGTGGGCGTTTTCCAGCAGATTGCGCAGCAGGCGGCGCAGCAGGCGCGGATCGCCCTGCAGCGTCGCCGAGACGCCATTCAGCACCGCATCGTCATAGCGCGCGCATTCTTCCGCCGCCAGCGCCAGCAGGTCGACTTCTTCCAGCTCCATCGATTCGCGCACCGCGCCCAGGCGGCTGGCCAGCAGAATCTCGTCGATCAGATAATCCAGCTCGGCGATATCCTGCTCCAGCCCCGCTTTGCGCTTGGGATCCAGCTGGTGCATGCTCAGTTCCAGCGCCAGGCGGATGCGCGCCAGCGGGGTGCGCAGCTCGTGCGAGGCATTCGCCAGCAGCGTTTTATGCGCGCCCACCAGCTGCTCGATCTGGTCGGCCGCGCGGTTGAAGCTTTGCGCCAGCCGCGCCACTTCGTCCTTGCCTTCCACCGCCACGCGCGCGCCCAGATCGCCCGCGCCCAGCGATTCAACACCGCGCTGCAGCCGTTCCAGCCGGTGCGTGATATAGCGCACCAGCGGATAGGCGGCGATGCCGATGCCCACCGTGAGCAGCGCCAGCAAGGTATGCAGCAGGGTGTGCGGACGCGACGCGCCCAGCGGCTTGTCGGACAGCAGGCGGCGGCCGTCCGGCAGGCGCAGATAGGATTGCGGCCGTTCGAAGTGCATGCTCATCTCGCCCGCCGCCTTGTGAGCCGGCGGCGGCATGATCACGCTGCCCGCGCTGCCGATCAGGCTCCAGTCGGCGCGGTACAGGGTTATGCGGGCGTGGATGGTGCCGGCCATCTTTTCCAGCGTGGCCTGCTGCTCGCCGGCCGGGGCGCTCAGCGGCGCCAGCTGGTTCTGCACCAGCACCGCCAGGTTGGCGTCGGCCTGTTCCATCGGGCCGCCCGCGCGGTTCCACAGCGCCACCACGGCAAAGGCAAACAAGGCCAGGCTGCCCAGCAGGGTCAGGTAAAAACGGATGTACAGGCGCGATATCACTCCTGGGCCTTTGCAAAGACGTAGCCGGCGCCACGGATGGTGATGATGCGGCGCGGTTTTTTGGGATCGTCTTCCACGGCGGCGCGGATGCGCGACATGTGGACGTCGATCGAACGGTCGAAGGCTTCCAGCTGCTCGCCCTTGACCAGCTCCATCAACTGGTCGCGCGACAGCACGCGGCCGGCATTGCGGGCCAGGGCCAGCAGCAGGTCGAATTGATAGGAGGTCAGCTCGCACAGCGCGCCATCCAGCTTGACGCTGTGGGCGGCGGCGTCGATCTCCAGGCGGCCGAAGCGCAGCACTTCGGCGCCGGCCTTGTCCTCGCCGCGCGGCGCATCGACCCGGCGGCGCAGGATGGCGCGCAGGCGGGCCAGCAGTTCGCGCGGCTCGAAGGGCTTGGGCAGATAATCGTCCGCACCGATCTCCAGGCCGACGATGCGATCCACCGCGTCGCCGCGCGCGGTCAGCATCAGCACCGGGATATCTGCAGAGTGCGCGGAACGGGTGCGCAGCTGGCGGCAGACGTCCAGGCCGTCCATATCTGGCAGCATCAGGTCCAGCACCACCGCGCCGAAGCGCGTGGCGGCCAGCTGTTCCAGCGCCGCCGCGCCGTGGCTGGCGGCGCTGACCCGGAAGCCCGCCTGGGCCAGGTACTCGGTCAGCATCTCGGCCAGGCGGGGATCGTCTTCTACCAGCAGGACGTGGGGGCTTGGGTCAACTTGGGCGCTCATGCGCTGCATTCTACATGTGATGACCGCCCATGCGGCCGTGCATGTGCTGCAGATGCTCGGCCAGTTTCTGGCGCTGCACCGGCGTCAGCACGTCGGCCACATCGGCTATCAGCTTGATCACGCGTTTGGAGGCCTGGTCGGCCAGCGCCATGTTCTGTGCCCGCATCGATTCCAGCGCGGCGCGGTCCACAGTGGGCGCGGTCAGCAGCTGCAGCGCCTGCGCGTGGGCGCTGTGCAGCTGCGAATGCAGCGGCATCAGATCCTGCATGGCTTGTTTGACGATCGGGTCGATCTGGGCCTTTTGTGCGTCGGTCGCATCAATCTCGACGTACAGGTGCTTGAGCATGCGGTCCATGTGGCTGGCGTCCATGGCGCTGTGCGGATTGGCCATGTGGTCAACGGCATAAGCAGCGGCGCCGCCCAGCAGGGCAGTGCCAAGCACGATGGAAGACAGCATTTTGCGGGTAAAGACTTTCATGGCGAATCCTTAAGTGGGTTGAGGAACACTACGAAGCCAGTTTGCCGGGCAGGCGTAAAGGACCGATGTCGGACAGGTAAAGATTTGTAAAGCAGTTGAGGGAGTCGCTATCAGCTTTGTAACGACTTTGTTTCGGGGTTAGCCGGTGTCTATGAGGGGAGGGCCGCTTGTGCTAGAGTCCACGGATTGAAAAGGCCGTGGTAATTTTGCCATGGTTCGCAGCCAAGATAAAAGGATAGTCGATGGATTCGCAAGTGAAGCATACCCGTACGCGCCGTTCCAAAGTGGTTGGTGGCGTGGTCGCTGTCGCGGTGATGGCCGGTTTGGGCGGGCTGGCCTGGTATCTGACCCATCCGGCCGGCGGCGCCGCTGGACAGGGCGCGGCGGCGGGTGGTCCTGGCGGTCCCGGTGGTCCCGGCGGTCCGGGCGGTCCGGGCGGCCGTCGCGGTTCGGTAACGACCGTTGGCGTGGCCACGGCGGAGAAGCAGGACGTACCAGTGACGCTGGATGCGCTGGGCACGGTGACGGCGGCGGCCACCACCACGGTGCGTCCGCAGGTGTCGGGCATCCTGCAAAAGGTACTGTTCAAAGAAGGCCAGATGGTGCATGCGGGCCAGGTGCTGGCGCAGATCGATCCGCGCCAGTTTGAAATGGCGCTGATGCAGGCCAGCGGCCAGCGTCAACGCGACGAAGCGCAGCTGGAAAACGCCAAGCTGACCCTGGAGCGCTACCGCACGCTGCTGACCCAGGATTCGATCGCGCGCCAGGACGTGGATACGCAGGCGGCGCTGGTCAAGCAGCTGGAAGGCACCGTCATGACCGACAAGGCGGCGGAAGGCACGGCCAGGCTGAATCTGGGCTATACCAAGGTGGTCGCGCCGATCACCGGTCGTGTGGGTCTGCGCGTAGTCGATATCGGTAATCTGGTCAGCTCGGGCGACGCCAATGGCCTAGCCGTGATCACCCAGCTGTCGCCGATCGATGTGGAGTTCTCGATTCCGCAGGATAGCGTACCGTCCGTGGTGCAGCAGGTGAATACCGGCGCGGCGCTGCCGGCGGTGGCGCTGGACCGTACCCGCACCACGACGCTGGAGTCGGGCCGCTTTGCGGCGCTGGACAATCAGGTCGATGTGCAGACCGGTACCGTCAAGGCCAAGGCGCGCTTCGGCAATGACAAGTTTGGCCTGTTCCCAAGCCAGTTCGTCAACGTGCGCCTGGAACTGCGCACCATCAAGGATGCGGTGATGGTGCCGGTGACGGCGCTGCGCCATGGCTCGCAGGGCGATTATGTGTATGTGCTGAAGGCTGACAAGACCGTGCAGCAGCGCGCCGTCACGCGCGGCCAGTCCACCGTGGACAAGATCCAGGTGGTGAGCGGCCTGCAGGCGGGTGAACAAGTGATTACGGAAGGCGCGGACCGCCTCAAGGATGGCGCCAAGGTGGTGCTGCCGGGCGATCGGCCGGCCGGCGGCAAAGGTGGCCAGGGTGGCCAAGGCGGCTGGCGCGGCAAGCATGGCGGCGCGGGCGCTGAAGCCGCCGGCCCGGGTGCCTCCGCGGGCGCCGCCGCTGGCGCACCAGCGGCCAGCGCCGCGCCGGAAGCCCCGTCGGGCGAACATCGCCGCCGTCGTCAAGCACAGGGTGAAGCACAGCAATGAGTCCATCAGCACCATTTATCCAGCGTCCGGTAGCGACATCGCTGCTGATGCTGGCGATCGTCCTGGCCGGTATCGTCGGCTTCAAGTTCCTGCCTTTGTCGGCGCTGCCGCAGGTCGACTTCCCCACCATCCAGGTGCAAACGCTGTATCCCGGCGCCAGCCCGGAGGTGATGAGCCAGACCGTGACCGCGCCGCTGGAACGCCAGTTCGGCCAGATGGCCGGCCTGCAGCGCATGAGTTCCACCAGCGCTTCCGGCGTCTCCATCGTCACCCTGCAGTTCGGCCTGGGTCAGACCCTGGACGTGGCTGAGCAGGAAGTGCAGGCCGCCATCAACGCCGGCGCGACCCTGCTGCCGACCGACCTGCCGGCGCCGCCGGTGTACGCCAAGGTCAATCCGGCCGATGCGCCGGTGCTGACGCTGGCGATCACGTCGAACACGATGCCGCTGACGGAAGTGCAGAACATCGTCAACACCCGCCTGGCGCTGAAGATCAGCCAGGTCACCGGCGTCGGCCTGGTCACCCTGAGCGGCGGCCAGCGTCCCGCCGTGCGGATTCAGGCCGATACCAACACCCTGGCCACCTACGGCCTCGGTCTGGACACGCTGCGCACCGCCATCACGGCGGCCAACGCCAACGGCGCCAAGGGCAGCTTTGACGGCCCCACGCGCGCCTACAGCATCAACGCCAACGACCAGCTGGTCACGGCCAACGAATACCAGGACTTGATCCTGGCCTACAAGAACGGCGCGCCGGTGCGCCTGCGCGACGTGGCCCAGGTGGTCGACAGCGCCGAGAACGTGGAACTGGGCGCCTGGTCCGGCCACGGCGGCACGCTGAAGAAGGCCATCATCCTCAACGTGCAGCGCCAGCCTGGCGCCAACGTGATCTCCACCGTGGACGCCATCAAGGCCCGTCTGCCGGACCTGCAAGCCAGCCTGCCGGCCGCCATGAAGGTGGAAGTGCTGAGCGACCGCACCAACGGCATCCGCGCCTCGGTCGAACACGTGGAAATAGAGCTGATCCTGGCCGTGGTGCTGGTGGTGCTGGTGATCTTCGCCTTCCTGCATAGCCTGCGCGCCACCGTGATCGCCTCGCTGTCGGTGCCGATCTCGCTGATCGGTACTTGCGGCGTGATGTACCTGCTGGGCTACTCGCTCAACAATCTGTCGCTGATGGCGCTGACCATCGCCACCGGCTTCGTGGTCGACGACGCCATCGTCATGATCGAGAACATCGCCCGCTACATCGAAGAGGGCGAGAAGCCGATGGCCGCCGCGCTGAAAGGCGCGACCCAGATCGGCTTCACCATCATCTCGCTGACCGTCTCGCTGATCGCCGTGCTGATTCCGCTGCTGTTCATGGGCGACGTGGTGGGCCGCCTGTTCCGCGAATTC
>Ga0213872_10000397_pt1 | contig 36194 bp, 29 predicted proteins | sample VelepicomBERX_R2_FD_160071 | JGI IMG/M metagenome (GOLD analysis project Ga0213872, IMG submission 160071) | Rhizosphere microbial communities from Vellozia epidendroides in rupestrian grasslands, the National Park of Serra do Cipo, Brazil - RX_R2 | ecosystem: Host-associated > Plants > Roots >... | reverse complement strand
CCGTATCCTGGTGGAGCAGGGCCTGCGGCGTATCCGTGCCGGCCGTGCTTGCGCCGGGCTGCTCGCGCTGTTCACGGCTGCCGGCCGCGATCCACGCAGGGCCAGTGCTTTTGATCTGGGCTTTACGCTCGGGCCCAGGCTCAATGCGGCAGGCCGGCTCGACGATATGTCGTTGGGCATCGCCTGCCTGTTGGCCGACGATCACGGCGCGGCGCTCGACATGGCGCGTGAGCTGGACAAACTGAACCGCGAGCGCCGTGCCATCGAAGCCGATATGCAGGATATCGCACAGGCCAAGCTCGATGCCGTCACCGTGGACGACCGCTACAGCCTGACTGTGTTCGACCCTGACTTCCATCAAGGCGTGGTGGGCTTGGTTGCGAGTCGCCTCAAGGATAGACACCATCGCCCGACCATTGTATTCGCCGAAGGCCTGGACGGGGAGGTGAAGGGCTCGGGGCGTTCCACCCCAGGCTTGCACCTGCGTGATGCGCTCGACCTGGTCGCCAAGCGTGAGGCCGGGCTGATTTCCCGCTTCGGCGGCCACGCTGCGGCAGCCGGTTTGACGTTAGCCGACGCGACCGGCGTGGAACGCTTCCGTATTGCCTTCGAGGCCGTATGCCGGGAGCTGATGCCGGCATCGGCTTTGTCCCGCACGTTCGAGGTCGATGGCGAGCTCGCCAGTGGCGCGCTCGACCTACAGCTGGCCGAGCGGCTGGATGCCCGCGTCTGGGGCCAGGGTTTTCCGGCGCCGCGCTTCGTAGGGCGCTTCAAGGTGCGCAACCAGCGCATCGTGGGCGAAAAGCATCTCAAACTGAAGCTGGAGTGTGAGCATGGGCTGGTGATCGACGCCATGCGCTTCCAGCATGCCGATCCGCTTCCTGACGTCATCGAAGCGGTATACCAGTTGTCGGTAAATGACTGGCAGGGCTCGCGTAGCCTACAACTACTGATAGACGTCGCCCAGCAAGGATAATGATGGCCAATACCCGCGTTCTTCATGGTTTTCACGCCGTTACAGCCCGACTGTCGCGCCAGCCGCGTAGCGTGCTGGAACTCTACTTCGTGCGCGAGCGCCACGACCCACGCATGGCCGATCTGCTCAAGATGGCAGAAGCAGCCGGGATCAAGCTGGTGCCGGCCGATGCGGCACGCATCGACGGCCTGACCGGTAGCCAGCGCCACCAGGGTGTCGCGGCTATCGTCGACGCTAGCCAGCAGTTCGTGGCATTGGAAGACGTGCTGGAAGATCTGAAGGAACCACCGCTCCTGTTGATTCTCGACGGCATCACCGACCCGCACAACCTCGGTGCCTGCCTGCGCGTGGCGGATGCCATGGGTGCGCATGCCGTGATTGCGCCGAAGGACAAGTCGGTGGGCTTGAACGCAACGGTGTCAAAAGTTGCGTGCGGCGCGGCCGAGGTCATCCCTTATATTGTGGTGACCAACTTGGCGCGCACGCTGCGCGACCTTAAGGATGCCGGTGTCTGGATCGCCGGCACAGATATGGACACCGAAACTGACCTGTTCCACTTCGACCAGACTGGGCCGCTTGCTTGGGTCATGGGGGCAGAAGGGCATGGCATGCGGCGCTTGACGCGCGAACATTGCGATGTGTTGGTCAGCATCCCCATGTTCGGTTCGGTCGAGAGCCTCAATGTGTCGGTAGCGAGTGGCATCTGCCTGGCGGAGAGCCGTCGACAGCGGGTGCGCGCTGCAGAAAAATAATACCGCCATCCGGCGGACGGAGGTCGAAATGCCAGGTGAAGCCTTCAATCGACGCCCAATCCGGGCTCGCTCCGCCGAATGGGCCAAGCGCATGGCGGCATCGCTGGCCGCCAGCTCGATCACGCCCGACCAGATTTCACTTACCAGCATCGCTTTTGCCGGTCTTGGTGCCTTCGTGCTGGCCTTTATCAACGATGCGGCCAGCATGTTGTTCTGCGCTCTGGCCATCCAGGGGCGACTGCTATGCAATCTGTTCGATGGCATGGTAGCGGTCGAGCACGGCAAGGGCTCGCCGCTGGGTCCCATGTTCAACGAATTCCCTGACCGTATCGCCGACACGGTGCTGATTGCTGCGCTGGGTTATGCTGCGGGGTATCCGGCACTGGGCTGGATAGGCGCGGTGCTCGCCCTGATGACGGCCTATATCCGCGCCTTCGGCGGTTCCTTGGGCCTCCCGCAGGACTTTCGCGGCCCCATGGCCAAGGCGCACCGCATGGCCGTGATGACGGCCGGTTGTGTGATTGGCGCCGTTGAGTCGGCTATGCACGGTAGTCGTTATGCGCTATTGACTGCCTTGCTGGTGATCGTTGTCGGCTCAATCTTCACCTGCATCAATCGCGCCCGCGTCATCGCTGTCCAGCTGAGGCAGGTCTGACGATGTGGCTGTCGCAGCTGCTGATTGGCCTCACGCGTGCCGCCCTGGGTGCCACGCCACGCTGGATAGGCTGCGAGCCGAGCACGGCGCAGCGCATCTACTTCGCCAACCACACCAGCCACCTCGATACGATGGCACTGTGGGCCGCCTTGCCGCCCGCAATTCGCGCATCGACCCGTCCCGTGGCGGCGGCAGATTACTGGGGTAACAACAAGCTCAAGCGCTACCTGGCGCTGCAAGGGCTGAATGCGGTGCTGATCGAACGCAATTCGGGCAAGGCCATGAGCAATCCGCTGGAACCTCTTTATACAGCTTTGGAGCAGGGTGCTTCATTGATTGTTTTCCCCGAAGGAACCCGCCAGGCGCAGGCCTTGCCCGGCACCTTCAAGCCGGGCCTGTTCTATTTGGCCGAGCGCTTCCCCCAGGTGGAGCTGATCCCCGTGTACCTGGAAAACATCCATCGCTGCATGCCCAAGGGTACGTTCTTCCCCGTGCCGCTTATCTGTACGGTGCGCTTCGGTGCGCCACTCGCTAGGGAAGAGGGCGAAGCCAAGGGGGCATTCCTGAGCCGCATGCGCGATGCCGTCGTTGGGTTGGCCTCATGACGGTACAGGAAAAGTTCTATTGCGTGCTGGGCGGGGTTGGCGCACTGCTGGTCTTGGCGTCAGTGATCACTTGGCTGCTGTGGATGCGACGCGGCAACACACCCTTGATCACGAACCTGGCGGCGCGCATGCGTGCCTGGTGGGTGATGGTCGGCATCTTTGCTGCGGCCTATGTGCTGGGGCGCAATGCGACGCTGGTCTTTTTCGCCTTCGTCTCCTTCTTCGCCCTGCGCGAATTCCTCACCCTTACGCCCACCAGGGCGGGTGATCACCGCGCCCTGTCCATCGCCTTCTTTATCCTGATTCCCGTGCAGTATTGGCTGATTGGCACCGACTGGTACTCGCTCTTCGCCATCTTCATCCCCGTCTACGGCTTCCTGCTTCTGCCTTCGTTTTCGGCCCTGATCCAGGATACCGACCACTTCCTGGAGCGCAGTGCGAAGATTCAGTGGGGCGTGATGGTGGCGATCTACTGCATCAGCCACGTGCCGGCCCTGTTGCTGCTCGACATCCCGAACTACAAGGGGCAGGATGCGCTCCTGATGTTCTTCTTCCTGCTCATCGTGCAGCTGAGCGACGTATTCCAATACATCTTGGCAAGCTGATGGGTAAGACCAAGGTGGCGCCCGTGGTCAGCCCCTCGAAGACGGTAGAGGGCCTGGCGGGCGGCATCATATCGGCCAGCCTGCTGGGTGGGGCGCTCTGGTGGTTGACGCCATTCAACCCGCTGCAATCTGCCGCGATGGCGTTTATCATTGCGCTGATGGGTTTCCTCGGTGGGCTTGTGCTGTCGGCAGTAAAACGCAGCTTGGGTGTCAAGGACTGGGGAACCATGATCGAAGGTCATGGCGGCATGATGGACCGGGTGGACTCGGTCAGTTTCGCCGCACCGATTTTCTTCCATCTAACACGTTATTTCTTCACCTGAACGCAATTCAAATCGGGTGGAGGTATTGGCACTGCACTTGTAGGCACTAAGGTAAGCAATTGAACAGCACGGAAAAAGCCATTGCGATGGTGGGCCTGGAAAAACACACGCCCATGATGCAGCAGTACCTGGCACTCAAGGCAGGACACCCGGACAAGCTCGTGTTCTACCGCATGGGCGACTTCTACGAGCTGTTCTTCGACGACGCCGTCAAGGCGGCGCGCCTGCTTGACATCACTCTGACGGCCCGCGGCCAGTCCGGTGGCGAGCCGATCAAGATGGCCGGCGTGCCTTTCCACGCCGTCGAGCAATACCTGGCCAAGCTGGTCAAGCTGGGCGAGTCCGTCGCGATCTGCGAGCAGTTCGGCGACCCGGCAACGACGAAGGGGCCAGTCGAGCGCCGCGTGGTGCGCATCGTTACGCCTGGTACCTTGACCGACGCAGCGCTGCTGGACGACAAGCGCGAGAACCGCCTGCTATCGCTCAATATCCATCGCGGCAAGCTAGGCCTTGCCTGGCTGAGCCTGGCGTCCGGCGAGTTCACCGTCGTGGAAGCAGCAGCGGAAGCGCTGTTCTCCGAGCTGGAGCGCCTGCGCCCGGCCGAAGTGCTGGTACCGGACGATCTCGGCATTGAGCTGCCCAATACGGGTGCCTTCGTGCTGCGCAAGCTGGCGAGCTGGCAGTTCGATGTGGAGACGGCTGCGCGCAATCTGGCCCGGCAATTCCAAACGCAGGACCTGAGCGGCTTTGGCATCGACGAGCCCAATGTCGCCGTGGGCAGCGCCGGCGCGCTGCTGGAATACGCCAAGCAGACGCAATGTGGCGCCGTGCCCCATGTGACGGGGATTACCGTGGAGGTCGCCGGCCAGTACCTGGCGATGGATGCGGCCACTCGCCGCAACCTGGAACTGACGGAGACGATACGCGGCGAGGCATCGCCCACGCTATTCTCGCTACTTGACGTCTGTGCTACCTCCATGGGCAGCCGCCTGCTGCAGCACTGGTTGCATCATCCTTTGCGGCGGCAAAACAAGATCATGCGCCGGCGCGACGCCGTCAGGGCCTTATATGAGGCCAATACCCTATTCGACATCCGAGTGCGCTTAGGTGAGATCCACGACATCGAGCGCATTGCCGCCCGTATTGCCCTGCGTTCCGCACGTCCACGCGACTTGGCTGCGCTACGCGATAGCGTGCGCGGCCTGCCGGACATCCTGCCGCTGATCCCCGACAACGAATTGCTGACCGAAATCGGCCGGCAGTTCAGTGTGCCTGCCGAGTTGGTAGCGCTGCTGTCCAGCGCCATCCAGGACGAACCTGCCGTCGTCATCCGCGACGGCGGCGTGATCCGCGATGGATTCAATGCGGAGCTGGACGAGCTGCGCGCCTTGCAGACCAACCACGGTGATTTCCTGCTGGCGTTGGAGGCGCGCGAACGCGAGCGTACCGGCATTCCGACCATCAAGGTCGAATACAACCGCGTGCACGGCTTCTATATCGAAGTGACCAACGCGCACAGTGACAAGGTGCCGGACGACTATCGCCGCCGCCAGACGTTGAAGAACGCCGAGCGCTATATCACGCCGGAACTCAAGGCCTTTGAAGACAAGGCCTTGTCGGCGCAGGAGCGGGCTCTGCAGCTGGAGAAATCGCTGTACGAAGCGCTACTTGAAACGCTATCGGCCCATGTGCCGACCTTGCAACTGCTGGCCCAGGCCGTGGCCGGCGTCGATGTGCTGGCCGCATTGGCCGACAACGCCTTGCGCCGCGATTGGGTGGCGCCGCAGTTCCGTGACGAGACTGCCCTGCATATCGAAGGTGGACGCCACCCGGTGGTGGAGCAGCAGCTGCGCGACGGCAGCGGTGAACCCTTCATTGCCAACGACCTGCGGCTGGATGCGACGCGCAAGCTCTTGCTGATCACCGGCCCGAATATGGGCGGTAAGTCTACTTATATGCGGCAGGCTGCGCTGATCGTGCTTTTGGCGCACATCGGCAGCTTTGTGCCGGCGCAATCGGCCATGATCGGTACGGTTGAGCGCATCTTTACCCGTATCGGCGCCAGCGACGACCTGGCAGGCGGCCGTTCCACTTTCATGGTGGAGATGACGGAGACGGCCAATATCCTGAACAATGCGGGCGAGCACGCGCTCGTGTTGATGGACGAAGTGGGTCGCGGCACGTCTACATTTGATGGTCTCGCGCTGGCCTGGGCGATTGCGCGGGCGCTGATTGAGAAGAACCGCAGCTACACGCTGTTCGCCACGCACTATTTCGAGCTGACGCGGCTGGCGCTAGACTATCCGCAGGTGGCCAATGTGCACCTCGATGCCGTCGAGCATCGGGACAAGATCGTCTTTCTGCATAGCGTGCAGGAGGGCCCGGCGAGCCAGAGCTATGGTTTGCAAGTGGCTCAGTTGGCCGGTGTACCGCGCGATACCATACGACAGGCCAAGCGTTATTTGGCCGAGCTCGAAAGCCAGCAGGTGACGCAGCACGGGCAGGGCGACTTGTTTTCTGCGCCACAGATTGTCATGGAGGAACCGACCGTTCATCCGCTCGTAGAGCGTCTGGCCGAGCTGGATCCCGACCAGCTTACGCCGCGAACGGCGCTGGATCTCATCTACGAACTTGGCAAAATTGCCCGAGCAGATTGAAAAAATCAATCGGCAAATTCCCTACATCCGATCTATAAAAATTTGATTAACTAACTGTATTGCAACCTAGGGAGCCTCTGATCAAGTACCCGGGTCGGGTGCTTGATCAGAGGCTCCCTAGGCAGTACAAGGGCATCGCAGGAGATATCAATGGACGGTAACAGCCAATCCAGGCTGGACAGTGGTCTGGCGCGCATTTTCGGCATCGAGCCGAACAAGGCGGGCGTGCATCTGGACAAGATTCGGGCCAAGGCGGCAACAAACCTGGCTGCCTATGGGCGTCTGTTGGCAGATTTGTTTGCGCGCCAGTCGGTGCCGGTGCCGCCGCCCGTGCATCTGCAATGGTGGGCTGAAGGCAGCCGCATCTGCGTCGTGGGTGGCCACCCGGAGAAGGATAGGATCGAGATCATCCTGAACGGGGACGGAGAAATCGTCGAGGAGTTCAAGGAACTGGAACTACTGCACGAAATCGTGCGGTCTACCGAAACGGCAGGCAAACCGGAAACGGGTGGCCAGCATTTCAACATCGGCCTGACTAGCAGCGGGCCTATTGCCTTCTTTACCGAGTAAGGGTAGCTGGCGCGCATGCGTCAGCATCGACTCATCTAGGGCGTGTCATGCATTGTTCCCCGGCTCGACGGAAAACAATGCATAGCACGCCCTAGCAATTACCGGTGCTTGCGGCTGTGATGGCCGCTCTTGCCACCGCCCGCATGCTTCGAGGCGCCGTGGCGTCCATGTTTACCGTGCTTGCCGCGCGGCTCACTTGCCCGCTCTTCTGCCATCAACTGCGCCAGAATAGGTTGCCGCTCGGCGACACTGGCCTGTGTCACACGCTTCGCGCCGTTGTAGTGCTTCAACCAATAGGCATCCTTGAGCGACACAATCTGGATCTTGCTGCCGGTCGAGGGTGAGTGGATAAAGCGGTCGTCGCCCAGATAAATGCCGACATGGGAAAAGCGACGTCCCAGCGTGTTGAAGAAAACGAGGTCGCCCGGCTTCAGCTCGTCACGTTCGACATCCTCGCCTAAACGACTGATGGCAAACGCATTGTGCGGCAGGGCAATATTCATCGACTGCTGGAACACGTAGCGGATGAAGCCGCTGCAATCGAGGCCGGTCTCGGGCGTGTTGCCGCCCCAGCGGTAGGTCACGCCGATCAGCGACAGCGCCTGCAGCATGATGCCCTGGGCAAAGTCGCTGTCGGCGGCTGACGCGTTCTTGTCGTTGTTCGCTCCCTTGGCTTCCGAGGGCCGGCTGGTCGAGAACTTTCCCTCCGGTTTGCCGTCTGCCTTGATGTCGGCAGGACCGGGTGAAACGTCGGAAGGCTTGTCGTTCGAATCGTTGACCGGCGCCGCGAAGGCCAGGCAAAGGGGGAACAGCAATAGCAGGTGTCGGAGGTGCAACGTCATGCCGGCACTCTTTGGGGTGGAACTCAACATTGTAATGGAAAGCCTTTGAACAGGAGTCACTGCATGTGGCTAAAATCAAGCCATGCTACGTGAAACCATGAGCCTGATGCGGGACCTCCCGCGCATCCGCGAGATAATCGGTGTCTTCGCAAGACACGGATTCGGCGGATTGGTTCGCCGTCTTGGCGTGCATCGCACGTTTGAGAAGGCCGGTGAATCCATCAATGTGCCGGACGACCAAGCGCAAGAGCAAGAGCAGCTCGACCCGCCCGTACGGGCGCGCCGTGCGCTGGAGGAGTTGGGGCCGACCTTCATCAAGCTAGGGCAGGTGATGGCGACGCGGGTCGATGTGTTGCCACCGGAGTGGATCGCCGAGCTTGAAAAGCTGCAATCCAACGTGCCCAGTATCCCGTTTGCGGAGCTAGAGGCGGAATTGACCAAGGCCTGGGGTCAGTCGCCACGCGAGATGTTCCATGACCTCGACGAAACGCCCGTCGGTTCTGCCTCGATCGCACAGGTGCACCGGGCCAAACTGGCGGATGGCACGCCCGTCATTCTCAAGGTGCGCCGGCCCAATATCGTGCCCAAGATCGAGGCCGATCTGCGCGTGCTGCATCATCTCGCCACACTGGCGGAATTCGAGTTCCCGGAGACGCGCCAATACCAACCTGTGCGCATCGTCGAACAGTTTGCCAAGTCGCTCAAGCGCGAGATGGACCTTGCGCTCGAAGCGCAGAACCATCGCCGCTTTGCCGAGAACTTCGCCAACGACCCCTACATCGTCATTCCAGCAATCCACTGGGACTACACGAACGAGATCGTCAACGTGCAGGCCTTCGTGGGCGGCGTGCCCGGCAACGAATTGGAGTTGCTCGAAGCGGCTGGATTGGATCGCAAGTTGTTGGCACAGCGTGGCGCGGACGCGGTGCTCAAGATGATCCTGATCGATGGTTATTTCCACGCCGATCCGCATCCGGGCAACGTCATCTATCTGCCGGAAAACCGCATCGCCTTTATCGATTTCGGCATGGTCGGGCGGCTCCCAGCGCCCCGCCGCGATGAGATCGTGGACTTGCTGGCAGCGCTCGCGGCGCGCGACGAACGCGGCATCCTGAATGTGCTGTTGGACTGGACGGCAGACGCCCCGGTCGACGAGGACCGGTTGGCGGCCGACCTGGCGGACTTCCTGTTCAACTACGAAAACCTCGCGCTCAAGGACATCCGTTTTGGGCAGTTGCTGAACGACGTGATCGGCATCATGCGTGAGCACGCCATCACGCTGCCGGCCGATCTCACCTTATTGTTTAAGGCGCTGATCACCTTGGAGGGCCTAGGACGGCAGCTTGACCCTGACTTCCAGATGGTGTCGCACCTGACACCCTTCGTACGCGCCGTCATCGTCAAACGCTATTCGCCGGCGGCGCTCGCCAAGAAGGGCAAACGCAATCTGTGGGAGTTGATCCAGCTCGCGGGCGGTCTTCCGCGTGATATTTCGCGCCTGGTAAAGGCGGCACGGCGCGGCAAGTTGCGCATCGACCTGGATCTCAAGCGCCTGGACGCCTTCGGCCAGCAGATCGACCGCGCGGCTAGCCGCCTGACGCTCGGCATCGTCACGGGCTGCTTGATTATCGGTTCCAGCATCGTGATGACCGTGCCGGCCGGGCCAAGGCTTTTCGGCTTGCCGGCTTTCGGCTTCCTCGGCTTTATCATTGCCTTCCTCAACAGCGTGTGGCTGGTCTATTCGATCTGGCGCGCCGGCAAGACCAGGGACTGACATGTTCAGACGCATTGCCCGATGAGACAGCTATCCTTGCTGCGCATGGCCGTGCTGGACCGGCTCCGGCCCGTGGAATGGCAACGCACCTTAGCTACCGCCGCCGTGGTCGGTGTGCTTGGCGCATTGGCGACCATTGGTTTTCGCTCCCTGATCCAGTTGACCGAGCATTTCTTATACGGGCGCAGCGACAGCCTGGTGCAGATTGCCCGCGGGCTGGTTTGGTGGAAGCGGCTGCTGGCGCCCGCGTGTGGGGGCATCGTTGCCGGCCTGCTGCTCGCCATTGCGCACCGGCAGCCGGAGGCATCGACCGGGGGCGACTATATGGAAGCCATCGCATTGGGCGACGGCGAAATTGGCGTACGCGCCTCTTGCTGGCGTGCGCTGTCATCAGCTGCAACAGTAGCCAGCGGCAGCGCCATCGGCCGGGAAGGCCCCATGGTGCAGTTGGCCGCGATGGCAGGTTCCTTGATCGGCAAGTGGCGCAAGATGCCCGTGCCGCGCAGGCGTCTCTACGTGGCCTGCGGCGCTGCGGCCGGCATCGCGACGGCTTACAACGCCCCCATTGCGTCAGCCATGTTCGTGTCTGAGATCGTCCTGCGCTCGGTCGCCATCGAAAGTCTCGGACCCCTGATCGTCGCAGCGGTCGCAGCCAATATTGTCGTCAGCGAGCTGGCGGGCTTCGCACCCGTCTACCATATGCCCCATATCACCTTGGCGCATGGTATGCCGACGCTGGTGCTTGCCTTGTTGGGTCTGTTTGCAGGCGCAACGGCGCCAATTTACCTGTCGATGCTGGACCGGTTCCGCGCCTGGTTCGGCAAATGGCACGGGCCGCTATGGCTCAAGCTGGCGTCGGGCGGCCTACTGGTCGGGGCGATCTCCATCGTTGAGCCCGGCGTGTGGGGCAACGGCTATAGCGTCGTGAACGCCATCCTGCAGGGCGGATGGCTGGTGCAAGCCTTGCTCGTGATTCTCGTGCTCAAGCTGCTGGCGGTGTCGATCACGACCGGATCGGGCGCCGTGGGAGGGATATTTACGCCTACCTTGTTCACAGGCGCCGTCGTGGGCGCCTTGTTTGGCAACCTTGTCCACGCCTATTGGCCTGGCTTGGTGCCGGAACCTGCCGCCGTGGCAGTCGGCATGGGTGCCTTCTTGGCGGCGTGTACCCATGCGCCGCTGATGTCCATCCTGATGATCTTCGAGATGACGGAGAGCTACGACGTCGTCGTTCCTCTGATGGCGGCCTGCGTGCTGGCCTATTCCATCTCGCGCATGCTCCATACCGCGTCGATCTATGCCACGGCCAACGATGTGGCGGCGCGCTCGCCCGCGCTTACGATGGCGGCCGACCTGCTGCGCGAAGACCCGCCGACGATACGGGTCGGTCAGAGCATGCGCGAACTGGAGGCCGTGTTCTTGCGGCGCCGCTGGCAGCATGTTTATGTGCTCGACGGGCAATCCCGCTTTGTTGGCGCGATTTCCCTGCACGACTTTGCACCCGCGCTGCAGGCGGCACGCGATTTCGGGGCAACCTGGCCGGACTCTCTTATGCGCCTCGATTACCCACGCGTGGAAGATACGGCGCCGGCCTGGCAAGTGATCGAGCGCTTCGCCAGCCATCCCGGCGAGCGATTGCCAGTACTTGACCCAGCTGGGCGGCTATTGGGTTATGTGACGAAAACCGATCTGGTGTTGATATTCCGCGATATTACGGCTGCATCGGGTGCGTAAAGCGAATTCGAGCTATAGATAAACCGCGGGCTTGTTATCTATTGACGGTCCGAAAAAATAGATTGATCGAGCGAGGCGGTGTGACTGGGTACGCAGGTTGCGCGGTTACCTGAATACTCATTGGGAGAAGAACGATGTCGATGGGAACGGTAAGAGGCAAGATCATGCTCGCCTATTTGGGCGCGGCTGCCTTGGTTATTGCGTCGGCCATTTTTGGCATCCTGGCATTAAACCGGGGAATTGGCCGATTCCGCGATGATGTGGCCCGCTTGGAAACGGCGCGCGGGCAGGTGCTGGAAATGCAGGTAACCTTCAAGAAGCAGGTGCAGGAATGGAAGGATATTCTGCTGCGCGGATATGACCCGGCAAAACTCGACAAATACTGGGGTAATTTCCAGGCTGACGAAAGCAAGGTCCAGACGCAGGCCGAGCAATTGATCGCGACCTTGCCCGACGGCGAGGCCAAAAACGTTGTGGCGTCATTCGCCGCTGCACACAAGCAATTGGGTGAGGGCTATCGCGCCGGGCTCGACGCATTCAAGCAGGCCAATGCCGACCCGAAGGTGGGCGACGCGAAGGTAGCCGGGATAGACCGGGCGCCGACTGATCTGCTCAGCAAGGCCGTCGACACAATCTCCCATGCCGCTGCTGAAGTACGCGCCGACACGGTGAAACAGGCGCATGAGGCAATGTACTTGTGTGTGGGGGCCATGATCGTCGCGTCCATTGCCGGCTGTGTGGTCTTCCTCGTACTGACGCGCCGCTCCGTGTGTGATCCGTTGGAAGCGGTGGCCAAGCGTATGGACGACATCACGCGGAACAACGACTTCACGGCGCGAGTACCGGCATCTGGCGAGGACGAGATCGCGACCTTGGGGCGTGGCATCAATCTTTGCCTGGAGCGTATCCAAGGGGCATTGAAGGGCATCAGCGATATCGCCACGACGGTGGCCGCCAGTTCACAAAGCTTGAAGGCGGTGTCCGATGAGTTGTCGCGCGGCGCTGACCTAAACAGCCAATCTCTGTCAAATATGGCCGCTGCCATCGAGGAGCTGTCGACAAGCCTGTCGACGACCGCTGATGGTGCCGCGAGCGCGCACGAGGATTCGGACGAGTCGGGCCGCCTAGCCTCAGATGGCAAGCGCGTCATCGACGCAGCTGTGGCCGAGATATTGGATATTGCACATACGGTGGAACATACGGCCGGCGATGTGCACCAGCTGGGGCAGCATTCTGCCCAGATCGCGTCCGTCGTTCAGGTGATCAAGGAGGTGGCCGACCAGACCAACCTGCTTGCCCTGAATGCTGCCATCGAAGCAGCGCGCGCAGGAGAGCAGGGGCGTGGCTTTGCAGTTGTCGCCGATGAAGTACGCAAGCTCGCGGAGCGTACCGCTCATTCGACGGAAGAAATCCGCGCCATGATGGATCGCATCCAGCGCAGCGTGGAGGCGGTTGTGGCCAGCATGCAGTCGGTCGAGACGAAGGTGCAGTCCTGCAAGAGCAAGGCGACCGATGCGGAGCAGGTCATGACGCAACTGCAGGTGCGCAGCGAACATATCGTGGGCACGGTGGCCGAGCTTTCGGCGGCCGTCACGCAGCAGAACGCAGCCAACCTGGTCATCGCACGCAATGTCGAGTCGATTGCGCAGGCAGCCGAAGAAGGTAGCCGGGCGACGGATAGCGCCGCCGATCAAGCTGAACGCCTCGATGAACTGGTGATCAATATGAAAGGCATCGTTGCACAATTCCGCGTGTGAGGTCGGACGGTGCTGCGACGACGATTGTGGCGATCTAAGGCCATTCCGCAATACCTAGTTGACTCCCGGCGATTCGGTCCCATATCTGGATCGGATCGCCGTACCTTTTTCACCTACGCCGCCCATAGGCGTGATCTGCAACCAGTTCTGAACAGAAAGGCCAAGTTATGAACGGACAATGGATCGATATCGCCGTCCCCGACGGCACGGGCTTCACTGGCTACTTGTCGCTGCCGCCAGCGGGCAAGGGGCCCGGCATCGTACTTATCCAGGAAATCTGGGGTGTGAACGAGCATATCCGTACGGTCGCCGACCAGTACGCAGCGTCGGGTTACGTCGTGCTGGCACCGGACCTGTTCTGGCGTTTGGAGAAGCGCGTTGACCTGGAGTACAACGAGGCAGGTAACGCTCGTGCCTTCGACTTCTATGGCCGCGTCGACACGGCAGCAGCCACGCACGATATGGCGGCTGCCGTTGCGTTGCTGCGTAAGCATGCGAACGTGACAGGGAAGGTGGCGACACTGGGCTACTGCCTGGGCGGGCAACTGGCCTACCGTGCGGCCGTAGCAAGCGGAGCGGATGCGGCTGTGTGCTACTACGGTGGCGGCATCCACCAGCATCTGGAGATTGCCAAGGATGTGACGCAGCCTATCTTGTTCCACTATGCCTCGAACGACGCACACATCACGCAGGACGTCGTTGCGCAGGTGAAGGCGGCGTTTGCAGGCAAGCCCAATGCCACGTTCTTCGACTACGCAGGTGTTGGCCACGGCTTCAATTGCTGGGGTCGCACGGCCGTGTACGACCAGCGGGCGGCTGCGCTGGCACAGGGGCGCACGCTGATCTTCCTGTCGGAACATCTATAAGTAAGGCGTATAGGGAACGAAACAGGCCGGGCATGCGCCCGGCCTTTGTATTTGACCTACTTCGGTTAGATCTGCTGCCGGCCTTGCGTGGCCGGCGATGGTGTGGCGGCCGGCTTTTCCTGGCCCTTGCCCGATCGGAACAGGTCGAGAATCTGCTGTTTTTCCGCCGACGGGTTAGGTGCCCCACTTGGCGAGGGCGCCGCGCTTGGCGTATCGCCCCCAGGCGTTGGCGTGGCTTCGCCGCCTGCGTTGTCGGTACTGTTGCCGCCCGGCAGGTCGATGCCCGACACGAAGCCATTCCCTGGTGTCTTATCGGAGAAATACAACTCGCCGTCGATCACCGTCACACCGTCCGGCATTGGGGTCTGGTACTGCGGCACGTTCTTGAGTGCCTTGTCCATGTAGCGCACCCATACCGGCAAGGCCAGCTGGGCACCGAACTCGCGGCTGCCGAGACTGCGCGGCTGGTCATAACCCAGCCATGCTACCGCGACCAGCGTGTGTTGGTAACCTGCAAACCAGCCGTCGCGCGCTTCGTTGGTCGTGCCCGTCTTGCCGGCCAGGTCGGTGCGCTTGAGCGCATTGGTACCTGCACCCGTACCGCGCTGTGCGACAGTCTTCAGTAGGCTTTCCATCACGTAGGCATTGCGCTCATCGATGACGCGCGGGGCGCCCGTATCAATGGTCACAGGCTTGGCCTTGGCCATTACTGTGCCCTTGGCATCGTCGATTTCGCCGATCAGGTAGGGGCTGATGCGATAGCCGCCGTTGGCGAAAACGGCATAGGCGCCGGCCATCTGTAGTGGCGTCGTGGCGCCCGCGCCCAGGGCCATGGGCAGGTAGGGGGGCGTCTTGTCCGCTTCAAAGCCGAATCGGGTGGCGTACTCCTGGGCGTACTGCGTACCGATGAAGTGCAGGGTACGGATGGCGACAAGGTTACGCGATTCGGCCAGACCCGTGCGCAAGGGCATGGGGCCAATCGGTGTCGTATCGTCCTTCGGATCCCACACTTGGCCGCCCGTTTCCTCGATGGGGAAGTCCAGCGGTGCGTCGTTCACCAAGGTGCTTGGTCCCACGCCCTTCTCCAGGGCGGCCGAGTAGATGATGGGCTTGAAGGTGGAGCCTGGCTGGCGCCAGGCCTGCGTCACATGGTTGAACTTGTTCTTGGCGAAGTCGAAGCCGCCGACCAGCGCGTGAATGGCGCCGTCGTCCGGCTGGAGCGACACCAGCGCGCCCTCGACCTGGGGAATCTGCGCGATCTGCCAGTTTCCCTTGGCATCCTTCATGGCGCGGATCACGGAGCCCGGGCGAATGCGGATGCCCGCGCTGGCCTTGGGTCCAAGTGCAGCAGCGGCGAACTTCAGGCCCGCTTCGTTGAATTCGATCGTATCGCCATCCTGCACGACTGCCTGCACGTGCTTGGGCGTTGCCGAGATGACGACGGCGGCAACCACGTCGTCGTTGGCTGGGTGGTCGTCCAGTTCGTCTTCGATCGCCTGGCTGCGCTCGTCCGCGTCTTCCGGCAAGGTGATGAAGCCTTCCGGGCCGCGGTAGCCGTGGCGGCGGTCGTAGTCCATCACGCTGCTGCGCACCGCTTCATAGGCCGCTTCCTGGTCTGCAGCCTTGATGGTGGTGATGACGCTGAAGCCGCGCGTGTAGATATCGTCCTTGTATTGGCTGTACAGGGCGTCGCGCACCATTTCCGCCACGTATTCGCCGTGCACCTTGTACTGGTTTGTGCCGGTCGCAACGCGCAGCGGCTCGTGCACCGCAGCTTCATACTGCTTCTCGTCGATATACTTGAGCTCCAGCATGCGCTTGAGGATGTATTCCTGGCGCACCTTGGCACGTGGGAAGTTGACGATGGGGTTGAACGTGGACGGGCCCTTGGGGATGCCGGCCAGCATGGCCGCCTCGGCCAGCGTGATGTCCTTCAGGTCCTTGCCGAAGTAGATGCGCTCGGCACTGGCAAAGCCGTAGGCATGTTCGCCCAGGTTGATCTGGTTCATGTACAGCTCAAGGATCTGGTCCTTGGTCAGTACCGACTCGATCCGGTAGGCGAGCAGCATCTCGTACACCTTGCGGGTGAGGCGCTTCTCGTTCGATAGATAGAAGTTGCGGGCGACCTGCTGCGTGATGGTACTGGCGCCCTGTGTTGCGCCGCCGTGCATCGCATCCGCCAGCAAGGCGCGGGCGATACCGGTGAAGTCGACGCCGCCGTGTTCATAGAAGCGATAGTCCTCGATCGCCAGCACCGCTTGCTTCATGACGGGCGGGATATCCTTGAAGCGCACCACATTGCGCTTTTCGTCGCCGAACTCGCCGATCAGCACATGGTCGCTCGTGTATATGCGCAGCGGCAGCTTGGGGCGGAAGTCGGTCAGCGCATCCAACGGCGGCAGGTTCTTTTCCATGACGGAAATGGCATACCAGGCCAGGATGGCGACGACGACGCCGAGGCCAGCGCACACGCCCAGCGCCCAGAGCAGCAGGCGGGACCAGAGCGGGCGTTTATGGGATGGGGTGGAACTGGAATCTTGCGACTGTGCGGATGAGGACATGGACGCTGCGTGAGGATTCAGTAGTCGAAATCGGAGGAATGGTTGCGGATTGTAGCGTGCGGCGTGTGAATTTGCCGAGTTACCGGTTCGAAAGCATGAAACACGTAAAATTCCTTTCCGCTCAGTTGCCTTGGCTGACCGGCTCTGCACTATATTGGTTCCGATAAGACTGTTTTCTAAATAATCGAATCTGCAGGGAATCCAATGCGCCACGCTTCTTTCCGGCTGCCGAGCATTCGGTGGCATGGCACCGTCGCTACAATTATTTGCCTGTTCTTGAGTCTGGCCGTTTGGGCCGACGTTGGTCGAATCGAGGCGGGTGAGGGCGATATTCGTGTCATTGGTGACGACGGCACGGTCAAGGCGAGCGCTGTCGGGGCTGGTCTGGCTGGGGGCGACTCGGTGAGCACGGCAGGCGATCAGTCTTGGGCCATCCTGCGCATGGAGGACGGCGCCAGCTTTACGCTGCGCCCTAATACGCGCCTGCATATCGACAAGTATCAATACGATGAATCGAATCCATCCAACAGCAAGAGCTGGCTGAACCTGGTGAAGGGTTCGCTACGCGCAATCACGGGCCTGATCGGCCGGCAGAGCCCGAGCAGCTACGCACTGCACACACCCACTGCAACCATTGGCGTACGGGGCACAGATCACGAAACGACTGTCATCGACGAAGAGCAAGCGACCGCCCACGTGCAGGCTGGTACCTATGACACCGTAAACGACGGTGAAACAGTGATGCACAACGAGCATGGCGATGTCTCGATCAAGCCTGGCAAGGTTGGCTTCCTGCAGCATGGCGGCACATCGGCACCCAGAATGTTGAATTACCGCCCGGCATTTTTTGACCGCTACCGCAACTTTGATCGCGGCCACGGCATCGTCGACGTGCTGGGCCGCATCCACAAGTCTGTCGGTAACGGTGCATTTACGGCACACCCGGATTTGAAGGAGCGGCTGAAGAACGAAATGAGCCGTCCACCTGAATGGCACAAGCCTCAAGCAGGCATGCGGCCGGTGCAGCACGGCGCGGCGGCTGGCAACGGACAGCACCCTTGGCAGCAGCAGGCAATGCAGCAAAAGGCACGGCAGCAAAGGACGCAACAACGTGCCGGAGGAGCCAACGAGGCCCGGCGGGCGGCGCAGGTTGCACAAGCGCGGAAAATGGCGAATGCTGGAAAGGAGCCGGCGGATAAAGTCGGCCAGAACTACAAGAAGCGCCAACGGAAACGGCGCAAGGGCGAGAAAGAGTAGCCAGTCATGTATCGCAGCTAGGCGACATTGCCTGGCCGGCGCGCAAATGGGGGAGAACATGAGTGCCACCAAGATATTCGTGGTCGACGACGACCCGATCCAACTGAAGCGACTATCTGGCGTACTGGGCCAACACTACGCGATGACCACGCAGGACCGCGCAAGCGGCCTGCTTGAGAACGTCGTTGCCGTTGCGCCCGACCTTATCATCCTGGATATCGAGCTGCCTGACGGTAATGGCATCGAGCTGTGCCGGATGTTGAAGGGGCAGCGCGAAACAGCTGATATTCCCGTCGTCTTCCATTCGAGCCACGATACCATCGACAACCGCATGGAGGCCTACGAGGTCGGCGGCGACGATTTTTTCCTGAAATCGATGACGGCGGACGAACTAGTCGCCAAGGTTGGCATCCTGCTCGATTGGGTGGTCCGCAACCGGCAGCTGGAGCGCGAGCGCGAATCGGCGCGGCTGGCCGCGCGCAATGCGGCAAATGATCTCGGTGAAGTCAGCATCGTACTGGAAGCGATACGTCAGGCAGGGATCGCCACCGATCTGACGACGCTTGCGACTATCGGCGTCGACGCTTTGTCGGACTTGCAGATAGAAGCCAACGTACAGGTGCGGGCGGGCAAGGAAAAGGTGACGATGAACCGGCGCGGCCTGTCCACGCCGTTGGAAACATCCATCATCCATAACTCGCGCCTGTCGGGAAAGGTGTTCCAGTTCCAGAATCGGCTGGTCGTGAATTTCTCGCACACCTCTATCTTTGTGAACAATCTGCCCACGAGCAATCCGACCAACATGCAGCGCATCCGCGACATGGCGGCGGTGATTGGCGAAGGCTTGAATTCCAGGGCGCGCGCGCTAGACACTGAGATCGCCTTGGAGGAGCGCAACCTTGTGCTGGTCAGCGTCACGGAGCAGGCCGAGCAGGCGCTGGGTCGGCTCGACCTGGCGTGGGGGCAGCGCAAGCAGCAGGCGGCGGACGCCTTGTCGCGCTTGAAGGAGAGTATGGAGCGCGATTTCCTCGGCCTTGCACTTAGCAAGCGCGAAGAAGATATCTGCATGTCGACCTTGCAGCGCTGTATGGCCGAAGTGGCAGCCGTGTTCGACCAGATGCCGACCGCCGACCCGATCCTATCGAAGCTCAAAGCCCGGCTCAGCTTCCATTCCTCGCAACGTTGAGCCCGAATCATTCGTGTCATGGGCAAAATCGTCGGGTAATTGCTGCAATCTCCGGGCGGTTCTTGGCGATAGTCCCCGCTTGGGCTAAGCTCCTGCGTCATCGACCGTCTTGGCGGGCGTGGAGAGTTATTGCATGACCGAATTTCATTTCATCACCCTTGGGCTCGGCGTCGCGTTGATCGGCGGGGTCTGGGGGTTCAATGCCTGGCAGGAGTGGCGCTTCAAGCGCCGCGCGGCCGAGGCCTTCGCGAAAAGCCATCCCGACGTATTGCTCGATACCCCGAAGAATATGGTGCGGCAGGGCGAGGTCGGGCTGCGTCTGGAGCCGTCGCTCGAACCGCTGCGTACGACGTCGGACCTGCCACCAGCGCGTAACGAGCCAGAAGTCGTCGACCTGCCGGATGTGGCCGCACTTGTGGTGACGGTGCTCGACCCAGCGCTCGACTATATCGCCGAAGTCCATCCGGCTGAGCCGGTGCCGGGCGTAGACCTTCCTGGTTTTGAGGTAGGCAAGCGTGTGCGCGCGCTTGGCCTGGCTGCCAATGACGAATGGGAGCCGGTACAGCCGGAAGGCCTGTATATGGAGTTCCGCGTAGGCTTGCAGCTCGTGGACCGCCAAGGGCCGGTGAGTAGTGCGCAGATGGTGATGTTCTGCGAGCAGGTCAACGCGTTCGCTGAGGCCCGTGCTGGCGTTGCCACCTTCCCGCGCCGCGAGGACAAGCTGCGTGTAGCGGCCGAGCTGGATGGCTTCTGCGCCGACGTCGACCAATTGGTCGGTCTGAACGTCGTGAGCAGCCGCAACCCGTTCGCCCAAAGCAGGGTCGTCGCCATGGCTGAAGCGGCTGGCCTAGTCATGGAAAGCGACGGCATGTTCTATGCACGTTCGGAATCCGGCAAGGTACTGTTTACGCTGGGCGATCGGCACCATCGGCCGCTTGATTCGCTGGAAGAGACACCGTCCGTGACCTTGCTACTCGACGTGCCGCGCGTGGCTGGCGGGGAAGGGGCGTTCGACCGCATGGCCGACTTGGCCCAGCAGATGGCATTGACGCTGGGTGGCGATCTGGTCGACGACGATAATCGTTCGCTGAAGCCGGCCGACCTAGCGGCTATCCGCAAGCAGCTCGTCGGCCTGTACGGCCGCATGGACGACCGCGGCATCCCGGCCGGCGGCGTTGCGGCCCTGCGCCTGTTTGCGTGAGTAGTACGATGACCGCTACTGAACGCGCGCAGGCGCTGCGCGAGCTGCTCAATCGCTACAACATTGAGTACTATGTGCTCGACTCGCCGACCGTGCCGGACGCCGAGTACGACAAGTTGTTCCGCGAGTTGGAGTCGCTTGAGAACGAGCACCCAGCGCTGCGCACCCCGGATTCGCCCACGCAGCGTGTGGGTGGGCGTCCGCTGGATGCCTTTGAGCCGGCTATCCATGCCGTGCCCATGCTGTCGCTGAACAATGCCTTCAGCGACGACGATCTCATCAGTTTCGACCGCCGCGCCCGCGAAGCATTGGGCGTGGAATCGGTCAGCTACGACGTTGGGCCGAAGTTCGACGGCCTTGCCATTACCCTGATCTATCGCAACGGCGTGTTCGAGTCCGGTGCCACGCGCGGCGACGGCAGCACGGGTGAGAACGTAACGGCCAACTTGAAGACGGTTCGCGCTATCCCGCTGCGCCTGCGGGGCGATCGGCTCCCGGCGCTGCTCGAAGTACGCGGGGAAGTCTTGATGCTGCGCGCCGACTTCGACCGCCTCAATGCGGATCAGGATGCGCGGGGCGACAAGCGCTTCGTCAATCCACGCAACGCAGCGGCCGGCGCCCTGCGCCAGCTTGATTCCCGCATCACAGCCTCGCGCCGCCTGAACTTCTTCGCCTATGGCATAGCCCGTTGCGAAGGGGGCGAGATGCCCGCAACCCAGTCCGGCGCCATGGCTTGGTTGAAAACACTCGGTTTCCCTGTTTCCAAGCTTGCGGCCCGTGTCGACGGCGCCGAGGGCCTGCTCGACTACTACCGGCATATCGGCGAGCTGCGTCCGACACTGCCCTTCGATATCGACGGTGTGGTGTACAAGGTCGACAGCTTTGCCGACCAGGAGAAGCTGGGCTTCGTATCGCGCGCACCGCGTTGGGCTATCGCGCACAAGTTCCCGGCCGAAGAAGCGCTGACCGTGGTTGAGGGCATCGACGTCCAGGTCGGCCGCACCGGCGCGTTGACGCCCGTTGCGCGCCTGCAACCGGTTTTCGTGGGTGGCGTGACGGTGACGAACGCGACCCTGCACAACCTCGACGAAGTGCACCGCAAGGACGTACGTGTGGGCGACACTGTCATCGTACGCCGTGCGGGCGACGTGATTCCGGAGGTCGTTGGTGCCTTGCTGGAGCGGCGGCCGAAGGAGACCGTCGCAGGCGAGGAGGTGCCGAAGTATGCACCGTTCGCCATGCCCACCACCTGCCCCGTATGCGGCTCGCACGTGGCGCGGGAGGAGGGCGCTGCTGCCTATCGTTGCACGGGTGGCCTGGTCTGTTCGGCCCAGCGCAAGCAGGCCCTGCTGCACTTCGCCAGCCGCCGCGCCATGGATATCGAGGGCTTGGGCGATAAGTTGGTGGACCAGATGGTCGATGTGGGGCTGCTGCGTACGCCGGCCGACATCTATAAGTTAGGCATTCTCAAACTGGCGGAACTTGAGCGCATGGCCGAGAAATCGGCCGCCAATCTGCTCGCTTCCATCGACAAGAGCCGCAATACCACGCTGCAGCGCGTAATCTATGCGCTGGGTATCCGCAATGTGGGCGAATCTACGGCCAAGGACCTAGCGCGCCACTTTGGCAAGCTGGATGGACTGATCGAAGCAGCTACCTTGGCCGACGAGGCGGCGGCGCTCGCCGCGATACAAGCGGTACCCGATGTTGGGCCCATTGTGGCGAAGTCGATTCGTGATTTCATGCTGGAGAGCCACAATATCGAGGTGATCGAGCAGCTGCGCGCAGGCGGCGTCGTTTGGGCGGAGTCGGACCCGAGTGAGTTGCTCGCGACCGGTCCCTTGCTTGGCAAGACCCTGGTGGTGACGGGCACACTGCCGAGCTTGTCGCGCGACGAGGCGAAGGCGCTGATCGAGGCCGCGGGTGGCAAGGTGGCAGGTTCCGTTTCCAAGAAAACGGACTATGTAGTTGCGGGGGAAGCGGCCGGTTCCAAATTAGACAAAGCACAGGAACTGGGTATCGCTATCGTCGACGAGGCTGGATTGCGGGCGCTGGTCGGCTCGCAGCCGGCATAGGCAAAATCAAAGCAGTAGAGACTGCAAGCGGGCGGATTGGCCGAAAGGCCGACGGAGAAGAAGATGATTCACAAGGTAACAAAGGCAGTATTCCCTGTGGCAGGTCTCGGTACGCGTTTTCTGCCGGCCACCAAGGCGAGCCCGAAAGAGATGCTCAACGTCGTCGACAAGCCGCTGATCCAGTACGCAGTGGAAGAAGCGATTGCCGCCGGCATCACGGAAATGATTTTCGTGACTGGACGCGCAAAGCGCGCCATCGAGGACCATTTCGACAAGGCCTATGAGCTGGAAAGCGAGCTGGAGGCCAAGGGCAAGCACCAGCTGCTGGAAGTGGTGCGCAATGTGCTGCCCAAGAACGTGAGTTGCGCCTATATTCGCCAGCCGGAAGCCCTGGGCCTGGGCCATGCCGTGTCATGCGCGCGCCCGCTGATCGGTGATGAACCGTTCGCCGTGATCTTGGCGGACGACCTGATCGATGCAGAGAAGCCCGTTATGCGCCAAATGGTCGACCTGTTTGAAGAGACGCTGAGTTCCGTGATCGGCGTCGAGGAAGTACCGCGCGAAGATACGGGCTCCTATGGCATCGTGTCGACCGAGCGCAATGGCGGCGGCAATCTCAAGCTGACCGGCATCGTCGAGAAGCCGAAGCCGGAAGAAGCGCCGTCCACGTTGGCCGTGGTGGGGCGCTACATCCTGTCGCCGCGCATTTTCCGCCATCTGTCGCGCGCCAAGCCCGGCAAGGGTGGCGAGATCCAACTGACCGACGCCATCGCGGCCTTGCTGGAAGAGGAGCGTGTGTTGGCCTTGCCGTTCAAGGGTACCCGTTACGACTGCGGCAACAAGCTGGGCTACCTGCAGGCCACGCTCGCCTACGCGGCGCGCCACAAGGAAGTCGGCGCGGCCTTTACCGAGCACCTGCGGCAATTTGCCCAAGGCCTGGGATGAGCACCACGTTACGCAGGCTGACCGCTTCGGACGACTTGAACGAGGCGACCCGGCTGTTCGACCTGTACCGCCAGTTCTACGAACAGCCGAGCGACCCGGAGGCAGCGCATCGCTTCCTCGCTGCCCGCTTGGCGAAGGCAGAGTCGGCCGTTTACCTCGCCGAGGCTGAGGGGAGAGTGTTGGGCTTTATGCAGCTCTACCCCGCCTTTTGCTCCATCGCTGTTGCGCCTATCTGGATATTGAACGACCTGTTCGTGCTGCCCGAAGCGCGTGGCCGCGGTATCGCCGCAAGCCTGCTAGATGAGGCCAAGCGTCTTGGCCGATCCAATGGGTCGGCTTACCTGATGCTGTCCACGGCCCATACCAACACCCGGGCTCAGGCAGTATATGAAGAGAATGGCTGGGAGCTTGACGAGGTCTATAGGGTCTATACCTTTGGCCTCTGAGGCTTGCCACGCACGGCCAGAACGCGCTTAGAATAGAAACACCAAAGAATACGAGGGCAGTATGCTCGCCATCATCGGCGGAACCGGCCTTACCCGGCTCAAGAATCTCAATATCACCCATCGCCAGGTCATCCGCACCCCCTACGGGGAGCCCTCGGGCGCCTTGATGTACGGCGAGATCAACGGCCATCACGTCGTGTTCATCGCCCGGCATGGTTACGGTCACACTATCCCGCCGCATGAGATCAATTACCGCGCCAATATCTGGGCGCTGGCCGAGCAGAAAGTGACGCGCGTCGTGTCGGTCTGCACCGTGGGTGGCATTCGTGAAGACCTGCCGCCCGGCACCATTGTGCTGCCGAACCAGATCATCGACTACACACACAGCCGCAAACACACTTTTTTCGAGGGTGGGGACAAGCCCGTCACGCACGTGGACTTTACTGAGCCCTATACGCCGAAGCTGCGCTCACGCATCCTGCAGGCGGCGCTGGTGGCCAAGCAGCGTGTGTTGGATGGCGGCGTGTATGCGGCAACGCAAGGGCCGCGACTGGAAACTGCAGCCGAGATCAACCGCATTGCGGCCGATGGCGGCAGCATTGTCGGCATGACGGGCATGCCGGAAGCGGCGTTGGCGCGCGAAGCCGGGTTGAGTTACGCCGCCATCGCCGTGGTGGCAAACTGGGCAGCGGGTCGTGGTGACAGCCTGCACAAGGTGGATTTGCGCCTAGCGGAGAATGTGTTCGAGGATGCGATCGAGCACGTGCACCGTATCTTGGAAGCACTGGTGAAAGTCGATGGCGATTAGGCCTGTATTGAAGATGGGCGACCCGTTATTGCTGCGGGTTGCCGATACCATCGAGCCGCAGGAATTCGGCTCTGCTGCCTTGCTCGCACTGATCCAGGACATGCAGGATACGATGGTGGCCATGAGCGGCGCCGGGATTGCTGCGCCGCAGATTGGCGTATCCAAGCAGCTGACGATCTTCGGTGGCTTCAAAAGCCCGCGCTACCCCGATGCGGAAGCGGTGCCCTATACCATCCTGTGTAACCCCGTACTGACGCCCGTCGGCGACGACATGGTGGACGACTGGGAGGGCTGCTTGAGCGTCCCCGGCATGCGCGGCGTCGTGCCGCGTTACAGTAAGCTGCGCTACCAGGGCTGCGACCAACACGGCGAGCCCATCGACCGCACGGTGGAGGGCTTCCACGCCCGCGTGGCGCAACACGAGTGCGATCATCTGTTCGGCATCCTCTATCCCATGCGTATCAAGGACTTGAGCCGTTTCGGCTATACCGACGTCCTGTTCCCTAACCAGCTACCGCCGGAGGAGTGATGACGCCAGCCTTCCAAGCCGCAATTTCAGCCTATAACGAGCGGCGCTGGGAGGACGCCATCCACCGCGCCTCCGATGCGCTCAAGCTGGAACCCAACAATCTCGACGCGCTAGAGGTCTTTGGCCTGGCCTGGTTCCGCCTGGGTCAGCTGGGCAATGCCATTGAAGCGCTTGAATTCTGTCAGCAGCAGGACGGGCGTAATGCACGCTATGCCTGCAACCTGGGCGAGCTTTACCGCGCCGCTGGCCAAATGGACAAGTGCGTCGCCATGTTGTCGATTGCGGCGCAGCTGGACCCACAATCCATTGCTGTGCTGGAGAGTAGCGGCCTGGCGCTGGTCGATACGGGCGACCTGACGAGCGCGGACGCCGCCCTGACCAAGGTCGCGCAGCTGCATTCGGACCGTGCGCTGGCCCAGTTCAATCTGGGTGAAGTACGCCGCCTGGCAGGTCGCTTTGAGGACGCCATATCATGCTATGAAGAGGCGCTGCGCCTCGATCCTGGCCTCTTGCAGGCACAGCACCAGCGCGCCCTGAGTCTATTGGCTCACGGCGATTACGCGCACGGCTGGGACGCGTTCGAGCATCGCCTCGATCCGCGCCTGAGCAAGCAGGTAAGCGCAGCCGAACCACGTTGGCAAGGCGTGTTCGAGCAGGGCCAGCGTGTGTTCGTCTATAGCGACCAGGGCTTGGGTGATGCCATCCTGTTCGCACGCTATCTGCCACATCTGGCCGAGCAGGGCGTAAACCTACTGGTCGCCGTTCCTCCGCCCTTGCTTGGCCTGTTCCGCGCGGCCATGCCAGGCATTGAATTTATCGCCTTGGGCGACGCTCGGCCCGCTTGCGACTGGCAGATTGCGCTCGGCAGCTTACCGGGCTTGTACCAGACCCGCGCTGGCCATGTACCGAACGTCACGCCCTACCTGAAGGCGCGGCCGGAAAAAATTGCCGCCTGGCGCAATACGCTTGCACGCAGCAGTGGCACGATCAAGATAGGTATCACCTGGGCCGGGAATAGCGCCACAACGGGTGTGAAATACCGCAATTGCCCAGTCGAACAATTCGCCACGGTTTTCCGCGATATACCGAGCCTTACGCTGGTAAACCTTCAGATGGGTGCGGCTGACGAGCTCAACACGCTGCGAGACGTGGCTGACGTCGTTGATCTCACGGGCGAAATCGCCGATTTTGAGGATACGGCGGCCGTACTCGCCAGTCTCGACATGGTTATTTCCGTGGACACTGCTTTGCTGAACCTTGCTGGTGCGGTGCACGTTCCGGCATGGGGATTGCTTGCGCTTGCTCCAGAATGGCGCTGGCATGGGCCGGACAGGCGCTCGCGTTGGTATCCCAGCGTGATTCGCTATACGCAAACCCGCTTTCTCGACTGGGGCGCGCCGCTGTCCATCATGCGCAGCACATTGCTTAGCCATATCAACGCCGCGGTCGTTCCGGCGCTGAATGGCCGACAATGAAGCCCAATATACGACAGGCAGAACGACGGGGGCACGGTCAATGTTCGACAATCAGTCCATCCTGATCACTGGGGGCACGGGCTCGTTTGGGCGCAAGTTTATCGCCACGCTGCTGGCGCGCTATAAGCCGCGTCGCGTCGTCGTGCTGTCGCGCGACGAACTTAAGCAATTCGAAATGCAGCAGGAGTTCAACGCGCCCTGCATGCGCTACTTCCTGGGCGATGTGCGCGATGCCGCTCGTATGCGCCAGGCCATGCGCGGCATCGACTATGTCGTGCATGCGGCAGCGCTCAAGCAGGTGCCGGCTGCGGAGTACAACCCGACGGAATGCATCCGCACCAATGTATCCGGTGCCGAGAACGTGATCGCCGCCGCGCTGGAAAACGGCGTGAAGAAAGTGATTGCGCTGTCCACTGATAAGGCGGCCAGCCCGATCAACCTGTACGGTGCGACCAAGCTGCTCAGCGACAAGCTCTTTGTCGCCGCGAACAATATCTCTGGTGGCCAAGCCACGCGCTTTTCCGTCGTGCGCTACGGCAATGTGGTCGGCTCGCGCGGCTCCGTCGTGCCCTTCTTCGACAAGTTGATCCGCGATGGTGCAAAGGAACTGCCCATCACCGACCCGCGCATGACGCGCTTCTGGATCACGCTGGAGCACGGAGTCGATTTTGTGCTGTCCAACTTTAACCGGATGCGCGGCGGCGAGTTGTTCGTGCCCAAGATTCCCTCGATTCGTGTGGTGGACCTGGCGCACGCCATGGCACCGAACCTACCGCACAAGCATGTGGGCATCCGCCCCGGCGAGAAGCTGCATGAGCTGATGGTGCCTTTGGACGACGCGCGCATGACCATCGAATTCGATGACCATTACGTGATCCAGCCCTCGGCGCGATTCACCAATGTGGACATCGACTACGCGGTGGACGCGGCGGGCGAGCAGGGCAGGCCGGTGGACGAGGAGTTCGAATACCGTTCGGACACGAACCCGCATTACCTTACGGTGGAAGAGATCGCCGCGCTTAACGCTTCGCATTGATGCCCATGATCCCCTACGGTCGCCAAAGCATAGATCAGGACGACATCGACGCTGTCGTCGAAGTCCTTAAATCGGACTGGCTCACGCAGGGTCCGTCCATCGACCGGTTCGAGCGGGCCATGGCAGAACGTTGCGGTGCGCGTCATGCAGTGGCGATCTGTAACGCCACGGCGGGCCTGCACATCGCCTGCATGGCGCTGGGGCTGGATCATGGCGACTGGCTGTGGACGACGCCGAACACCTTCGTCGCTTCCGCCAACTGCGGCCGCTACTGCGGCGCCAATGTCGATTTCGTCGACATGGACGCAAAGACCTGGAATATGGACGCCGAGAAGCTGGCGGCCAAGCTGGTTGAGGCCGAACGCCTAGGGCGCCTGCCCAAGGCTGTTGTGCCCGTCGCCTTCAGCGGCCAGAGCTGCGATATGGCGCGCATCAAGGCGCTGTCACAGCAGTATGGCTTCGCCATCATCGAGGATGCGTCGCACGCCGTCGGGGCGAGCTACCTCGGCAAGCCCGTCGGCTGCGGCGACTACGCCGACATGACCGTATTCAGCTTCCACCCCGTCAAGATCATCACGACGGGCGAGGGTGGCATCGTCGTGACCAATAGCGACGACCTGGCGAACCGCCTGCGCAGCGCTCGCAGCCACGGCATCACACGTAATCCGGATGAAATGCACGAGCCCAGCCACGGTCCGTGGTACTACGAGATGACGCAGCTGGGTTACAACTACCGCCTGACCGACATCCAGGCGGTGCTGGGCCTGTCGCAACTCAAGCGCCTGGATGCCTTCCTCGCGCGCCGTCGTGCGTTAGCAGCCCGTTACGATGCCCTGTTGGCCGACCTACCGCTACAATTGCCCACGCGCCAGGCGGGAACGGAGTCGGCCTGGCATCTTTACGTCGTGCGCCTGCAGTTGGAACGCATCGGTAAGCCCTACGAGGCCGTGTTCGAGGCCTTGCGCGCGGCCGGTGTTGGCGTGAACATGCACTATATCCCTGTGCATCTGCAGCCCTATTACCGGCAGTTCGGCTACCAGGCGGGCGACTTCCCAGAAGCGGAGCGCTATTATCGCGAGGCCATCACGCTGCCGATGTATGCTGGACTCACCGATGAGCAGCAGGACAAGGTCGTGGCGGCGCTGGGCACTGTGTTAGGCGATGCCGTCTAGCAAGCGCGATAGCGACGCAGGACATCGTATATGAGTCGAATCGCCATCATTCCTGCCCGTGGCGGCAGCAAGCGGATTCCGCGCAAGAATCTGCGTCCCTTTCATGGCAAGCCCATCATTGCCTACTCTATTGACGTTGCCCGCCGTTCACGCTTGTTCGATCGGATCGTGGTAAGCACGGACGATGATGAGATCGCCGACCTGGCCGTGTCGCTTGGCGCTGATGTCCCGTTTCGCCGGCCAGACGAGCTGGCCAACGATTTCGCCACGACGCTGGCCGTGATCCAGCACGCTATCAACAGCGTGGCCGAGCAGGGCACGAAGGCTGACTACGTCTGCTGCCTCTATGCGACGGCACCCATGCTGGCAGCCGAATCGCTGCAGGAAGCGGCGGCGCAGTTGGAACAGCGGCCGGACAAGTCGTACGTATTCTCGGTCACCCATTTTGACTTTCCCGTACAGCGTGCGCTCAAGCTGGGCGCGGATGGGGCGGTGGATGCGCTCTACCCGCAGTATCGCGACACGCGCTCGCAGGATCTGGAACCAGCCTTCCACGACGCCGGCCAGTTCTATATCGGCAGGACGGCGGCCTGGCTGCGCGGCGATCCCATCATGTCTCCCTGCTCGCTACCCTACAAGTTGCCGCGCCACCGAGTCCAGGATATCGATACTCCGGACGACTGGCGGCGCGCAGAGCTGCTCTACGCAGCGCTTCAGCAACTAGGTGAGATTGCGTGATGAACGTCCTGGTCCGGGTCGACGCATCGGCAAAGATTGGCAGTGGCCACTTGATGCGCTGTCTGGCTTTGGCGCGCGGTTTGGCGACGCGGGGCGCCAGCGTGCGCTTTGCCATGCGCGACTTGGCGCCGGCCATGCTCGATATGGTAACGCCGGAATTTCCCGTATTGCTCTTGCCAGCTCGCTACGAGAGCGAGACTGAGGAGGGCGCCGCTGGGTCGCTCGTGCCCTGGCTCGATGACCTGGAGGCGGTGGAGCGTGCATTGGGTGGCGAGCCCGTGGATTGGTGCATCGTCGACCACTACGGCTTGGACGCGACCTGGGAAGAGGGCGCGCATAGCTTCGCCCAGCGCCTGATGGTCATTGACGACCTGGCAAACCGTTCACACGCCGCAGAGCTGCTGCTGGATCAAAATCTTACGGCGAATGATGGGGCCTATGCCGACCTGGTGCCGAGCCATTGCAAGCAGTTGCTGGGGCCGTCCTACGCGCTGCTGCGCGACGAGTTCGGCGAATACGAAGAGCGCTACCCTGAGCGGCCGGTACGGCGCGTGCTCGTCAATTTTGGTGGAGCAGATCCAACGGGTGAGACGATGAAGGTGCTCGACGCATTGCAGGGCCTGTCCGGTGTGGCGGTTGAAGTGGTGGCCGGCAAGGCCAACCCCTCATGGCAAGCCGTGCGCGACCGCTGCCAGGACAAGGGCTGGCAGGCCTGTCACCATGTCGACGATATGGCCGCACGCATGCGCCAGGCAGATATCGCCGTTGGCGCGGGCGGCACCACGACCTGGGAACGCGCCAGCACAGGCCTGCCCACCATCTGCATTGCCGTTGCTGCCAATCAGATCGCCAATGCGCAGCTGATGGCGGAGCAGGGGGCGCAGCTCTATCTTGGGCGGAGTGCCGAGGTGACCGTGCCCGTTATCGCGGTCGCATTGCGCAAGCTGGTTGAGGATGCCGATTTGCGCATATCGATGGCGCAGCTGTCACGCCGCCTTGTAGATGGCCATGGCGTGGATCGTGCATGCACTGCCTTGTTTGCAATCGATGCGGGTCGAACGGGAAGTCCATGACGCTCCAACTGCGCTGCGCGACCATGGCTGATGCCCGGACCTTGTTCGACTGGCGTAACGACCCGGTGACGCGGGCGGCCAGCCATCAGACGGATGTCTTGTCATTCGAATCGCACGCCGGTTGGCTGGATGCGACGCTTGCCAACCCGCTGCGCAAGTTGTTGCTGGCGGAAGAGCAGGGAAGGCCGGTCGGCACGGTCCGTATTGATCTCTGCGCAGACGGTTCTGCGCTGCTGTCGTGGTCCGTTGCACCAGAGGCACGAGGCCGAGGTGTGGCAACACAGATGGTGTCGATGGCAATTCAGGATATGCCGGTCGGATGTGTGGTGCGGGCGGAGATCAAGGCTGGGAACGTTGCCTCGGTAAAGGTAGCCGAAGCGGCAGGTATGCGTATGTCGGGGCAGGACGGGGATACGCTGTACTTTGTGCGTGACGTAGTAAGTGAGCAAGGCCCGGGTCGCGTAGACTAGGGCCTGTTCACACTATTTCCCCGGGAAAATAGTGTGAACAAGCCTTAGCCGCGGCAAGTAGCCAGGACGAGACATATGAAGATAGGTCAGCACGCAATCGGGACCGGACACCGGCCCTTCATCATCGCCGAGATGAGCGGCAACCATAACCAGTCGCTGGAGCGTGCCTTGGCCATCGTCGAGGCTGCTGCCAAGGCGGGAGCGCATGCGCTCAAGCTGCAAACCTACACGGCCGACACGATGACGCTTGACCTTACGGGCGGCGGCTTCAGCATCGACGACCCGAACAGCCTGTGGTCCGGCAAGCGGCTCTATAAACTGTATGAAGAGGCGCATACGCCTTGGGAGTGGCACAAGCCCATTTTCGACCGTGCCCAGGAGTTGGGCATGTTGGCCTTTTCCACGCCATTCGACGAGACGGCCGTAGAGTTTCTCGACTCGCTAGGCGTGCCGGCATTCAAGATCGCCAGCTTCGAAAATACCGATATCCCGCTGATCCGCAAGGTAGCGGCCACGGGCAAGCCCATGATCATTTCGACTGGCATGGCGACCGTGGGTGAGCTGGAAGAGTCGGTAAAAGCGGCGCGCGAGGCGGGTTGCCGCGACCTCATCCTGCTGAAGTGCACCAGCACCTATCCGGCCTCACCGGAAAATACCCATCTGCGCACGATTCCCCATCTGCGCGAGCTGTTCGGCTGCGAGGTGGGTTTGTCCGACCATACGATGGGTGTCGGCGCGGCCGTGGCCGCTGTGTCGCTCGGCGCCGTCGTGGTGGAGAAGCATTTCACCCTGCGCCGTGCCGACGGCGGTGTGGACTCCACCTTTTCGCTGGAACCGGAGGAGATGGCGCAACTGGTGGTTGAAACGGAGCGTGCCTGGCAAGCCATGGGCCGGGTCAGCTACGGGCCGACGCTGGCCGAGAAGCCCTCGTTGGCTTTCCGCCGTTCGCTCTATGTGGTCAAGGATGTCAAGGCGGGCGAGGTGTTGGGAAAGGATCATGTGCGCGCGATCCGCCCGGGCTTCGGCCTGCCACCCAAGTACATCGATACTGTCATCGGCATGATCGCCACGCGGGACCTGGCGGTGGGTGCGCCACTGGACTGGTCGATGGTCAAGACAGCCTGATATAGCCTAGGCACGTCGGCAGCACACTAGACAAGAAAGGGCAGGGAGAGGCGTGACACAGATCGAGAACAAGGCCCAGGGCGGCGCTGCGCTGCCTTATGTGCGCAGCAGCGAGGACAATGCCGGTGCGCACCGTTTGGCGCATGCCATGGATGTCGAGCATATCAGCGCCTTCGCAACAGGCGAGCGTGTACTGGATGTAAATGTCGGTGTCGGCCGCCTGGCGCTGCCGCTGTTGCGCCAGGGCAAGCAGGTGACGGGCATCGATGCCTCGTCGGCGGTGCTCGAAGAGTGCCGCCGCAACGCAGCTGGCGCACCGATCACCCTGCTGGTGGGCGACATGCATCGTGTGCCGCTGCCGGATAGCTCCTTCGACACCGTTATTGCTCATCGCACGCTCGTAGCGGGTACCGACTGGCAAGCTGCACTGGCGCATTGGGGCCAAAAGCTGGTTGACGGAGGCCGCTTGCTGGTCGACGTCGATTCGCTCGATCACAGGCACGCTGCCCTCGCGCCCGGCCTTGCCGACAAGGCATTTGCGGACGGCGATGAAGCGCGCCTGTGTCTGGCCGTGGACGATATTGTGGCTTTCGCCGATCGCGCGGGCTTCACCGTACGCGCCGTCGTACCGACGCGTTCCTTCCTGTGCGGCGACAACCTGAACCTGCTGCTGGCGCCGCGCCTGGACGGCATCAAGCGCTGGCAGCGCCTCTTGTCCTGGCTTGCGGTGGACGATTCCTTGTTCGAATTGGCATGCCACTTGGAGCGCTCGCTGTTCGCAAAGCTGACCAGCCGGCTGAGCCGCAGCATGCTGTTGGTCCTGGAAAAGGCCAGTAACCCGGCTGCCAATCGGGAATGGCTGGCGCGCAATGCTGCGCTGAACCGCCTGCTGGCGGAACAAAGCGTCAGCATCGCCTCGCTTGCGCCCTTCTTGGGCGATGCCGCCGCGACATTCCCGGCACGCATCGAGCCTCTATTGGTCTCTTTGCGTAACCGCGCCTTCCTTTACCGGCTCGTACAGCCCCTGATCTTGCACGAGCGCTTTGACTTGGCCGGCCTGCTGCCGCCTGCTGTGCTGGCCGAAATGCGCGACTGGGCGGAACGCGACGCCATGGACGAGCGCGTGAACCGCTTGTCCGAGACCTGGGCGAATGGGGTCGACGCCAATCTGCGCGACCTGGCACCCGCCTTGAACTACCCATTGGTACGCGCTTTGATCGCGGATCAGCTCAAATCCAAGCCCGGGGTCAAGGCATGAAGCCACAAGCCATTCTGTATCTGCTGTGGGACAAGAACATTGGCGTCCTGCGCGAGCATGTCGCGCGGGTGAACGGCACGACGGTACTGTACTACTCGCCCTTCGGCCAGACGTCGCCCGCGCTGATCGAAGCGACGGCGCCCGTGCGCTGCCTCGATATCGCGACGCTGGTCGATACGAATCGGGAGCAATCGGCGCAGGCGCAACTGGCCACCGTGCAGGAGGCAGCGAAAGCGCTGCGGGCCTCGCCCGAATGGCAGAGCTATTGCGATCAGGAACGAGTTGACGCGGTGGCACTGGCTGAGGTGATCGATACCGTCGGTGCCCAGCACTGGCCCGGCGCGAGCCATATGCTGCAATGCCTGGATGCCGCGCTGGAACGCTTCGATCTACGCCTGGTCGTGCTTAACGAGGACGTGACCAGCATTGGGCGCCTGATCGCGGAATGGGCGCGCCATGCCGGCATCAAGAGTGTGCTGCTCCAACATAGTATTCTGCTGGGCACCGCTTATACGGTGCATGGCGGGCTGCATGCCGATGTGACAGCCGTGTTCGGCACCCGCGGCATGGATGCCTACCTGGATATCGGCATCGAGCCAGAACGCCTGGTTGCGACAGGCAACCCGGCCTGGGATGTCTACCGCAGTCTGCCCGCGCAGCGGCACACCATCCGCAACCAGCTCTTGCCGCGCCACGGCCTCGACCCGGCCAAGCCCTTGGTCGTGTTCGGCACGACTTGGGCGGCGAACCTGACGGCGCACTGCAATGAAAACACGTATGCCGAGACGCTAGGCGCCTTCCTGGGCGCTTTCAAGCAGCTGCGCGACCGCCATCCGCAGCTGCAGGCCTTGGTGAAGGATCGTGTCAGCAACGAGAGCCTGTTCCGCCAGCAGTTCGATGCCCTGTTGCCGAGCATCGGCCTGCCGGCTAATTCGATCGCCTACGCCACGAGCGACACGGAGTCCTGGGTGGTAGCGGCCGACGTCGTCATCGCTGTCGACTCCAATATGCTCGTGGAGGCGGTGCTGGCCGGCACGCCGGCCGTGAACCTCAGCAATGTGACAGGTTTTATGATCGGCCCCGCTTTCGACGCCGACAGCGGCATTGCCGACGTCGAGGCGGATGAGCTGGCGCCCACGGTAGAGCGTCTGCTGAACGACGGCGCCTGGCGCAAGGTTTGTATCGAAGCAGGCCAGCGTAGCCGCACCCATTACCAGGAGAGCGGGGCCGGGACAGCTGCCTTGCGCGTAGCGCAGTTGCTGGAATCCATCGGGCAGTTCCGCTCCTCCACGCCTGGCTATGTGTGGCAGGAATATCTGGATGTGGACGATATCGAGGCCACGGGCTACCACGGCGGTGCGCGTGGCGACCTGGTCGATATGTTCAGCAACAACCCGCGCATCGTGCTGGATATCGGCTGTGCGGCGGGCGGCACGGGCGAGCTGCTCAAGCGCAAGTATCCGCACTGCAAGGTGTGGGGGGTGGAAACCAACCGCGCCGCTGCGAAGATCGCCTCGCAGCGGCTGGACCGCGTGTTGGTCGGTATGTTCGAGGAGTTCAACCTCGAACAGGAAGGCATCGCAAAGGGCACGCTGGACGGCGTGATCCTGGCCGACGTGCTGGAGCATATGTACAACCCCTGGGCCGTGATGACGGCCCTGCAGCCGTATTTGTCCACCACGGCGCAGGTGATCATCAGTATTCCGAACGTGCGCAACCTCAAGCTGATGGAGGAGCTGGCGGGCGGCTACTGGCGCTACGAACCGGCCGGCCTCTTGGATATCACGCATATCCGCTTCTTCACGCTTAAGGAATTCCGCCGCTTCTTGCACGAGACGGGATTCCACGTGAACACGCTGCGCTACGGCATCGACCAGCGCCTGCACCCGTTCTACGAGGCCAACAAGCAGTTCGACCGGCAGAACATCGAAATGGGGCGCATGCGGCTCGCCGATGTCAGCCGTGAAGAATTGGGTGAGCTGTGTTCGCTGCAGTTCTATATCAATGCAAGCCTGGGGGCCATGCCGGAGGATATCCGCCCCTACCACGCCAGTGCGCCGTATGTTGACTATCTAAAGCTGCGCCGCCTGACCGAAGCACAGGCTGGGCAGTACGACAAGCTGATTGCGGGTTGGACGGCGCCACCGGGCGTGCTGATTCTCGTAAACGTCGAGCCGGGGCAGGAGGAACGCCTGACGACGACGGTCAAGAATCTCCGCGGGCAGCTCTACCAACATATATCGATCGCTGTCGTATCTGTGGCGCTACCACCCGACGGGGTGCCTTTGAGCGATCGCTTCCAATGGCTGACCTTGCAGAACGGCCTTGCCGAGGCGCTCAGCAAGGTAGCAACCAGTACGGACCACGATTGGGTGGCGTGGGTCAATGCGGGCGACCTGCTTGAGCCGCAGGCCCTGCTATCGCTCGTGGAGGCCGTGCAACGCAAACCAGAGTGGCGCTTTGTCTACAGCGACGAGGACATGATCCTGGGCGAGTCGGAGTTTGGTGAGCCCGTGTTCAAGCCAGACTTCGATGCGCAGTTCCTGCTTTCCATGCCCTATCTTGGCGGCTTCTGCGCCATCCGCCGCGATGCGCTTCAGGCGCTGGGTGGCACGATGCCGGAAATGGCTGGCGCCGAGCAGATCGACCTCGCCCTACGCGTATGGCAGCGCTGGGGCGCCAAGGTGGTGGGGCACCTGGACTCCATCCTATATCACCGCTCG
>Ga0213872_10000396_pt1 | contig 36208 bp, 36 predicted proteins | sample VelepicomBERX_R2_FD_160071 | JGI IMG/M metagenome (GOLD analysis project Ga0213872, IMG submission 160071) | Rhizosphere microbial communities from Vellozia epidendroides in rupestrian grasslands, the National Park of Serra do Cipo, Brazil - RX_R2 | ecosystem: Host-associated > Plants > Roots >... | reverse complement strand
TTAGGCTTGACAGGGAAGTCCTTATAGAAGCGGCCTCTTTCGACGGACCGCTTCTGGCCGTAACGCGAAATCCAACGAGTAGTCACTCCGCCTCATGGCAGACAGCCTCGATGTTGTTTCCATCCGGATCACGCACGAAGGCGCCGTAGTAATTGGGATGGTATTGCGGCCGCAAGCCAGGCGGGCCATTGTCCTTGCCGCCTGCCGCAATGGCGGCCTCGTAAAAGGCGTCCACCGCGGCGCGCGTGGGCACACGGAACGCGATGTGGATTGGAGGCTTGTTCGCATGCCCCTGGGTAATCCACAGGTCGGACCCGTCGGGGTGACAGAAACCTGCGCTTTTCTCCTGGCCGTTGGGGACGGCCGGTAGCTCCACAAGCTTCGAATGCCCGGTCGGTGCAAGCGCAGCCTGATAGAAGGCTTTGCTTTTCGAATAGTCGGTGACGGTAATGCTCAAGTGATCGATCATTGGGTCCCTGACTTGGCAAGCCGATATTGCGTCTGGTCGTTTCCGCGCGGAGTCAAGCTGCGACAGCTGACGACGTCCCGCATTGCGCTTCGCTTCTCGTGCGTGCGCTGACGATCCCCAGATCGAGCAGGCGCATCACATTGAGGGCTTCGCCGGCAGGCACCGGATTGTTGCCCTGCCCAAGAAGGCAGTCCCGAATCTGCCGGTAGTACTCGGGGTAGGCGCCTCGCTCGGTCGCCACGGTTCGTCTGGCCAATGCCTCGCCGTCCATGACCACCAGCTCGCCGTCGTCCGGGTCGACACCCCACGCCGAAAGGTCTTCGATCTTGGGCAACAAGCCCGCCTTCAAGGCGTCCTCCTGCTGGTCCATGCCTCGCTTGACGTAGCTCCCCTTCATGCCATGCATTTCAATTCGCGGGCCGGGAACGGCTGCGACGTTGCTGGCGTGGAGCGTCACCCTCAGGCCGTCGGCGTAGCGCAATACCGCCTGGAAATGGTCATCGATTTGCGCTTGCGGCCTCAGGATGGCGAGATCCAACTGGATCGCCTCAGGCCATCCGAAGTACAGCAGCGCTTCGTCAAGCAGATGCGGACCCAGGTCCATCCAAAGGCCGCCGCCCTGGTCCTCGGCCTCGCGCCAGCGAATCCTGGGCTGCGGACGATAGCGATCGAAATGCAGGCGCGCGTGGCGAATCGGGCCCAGCGCGTCGCTCAGCAGGAGCTGGCGGACCGTCAGGGTGGTGCTGTCCCAGCGCCGGTTGTGGAAGACGCTCAGGAGGCGTTGCTGCGTTTTTGCGAGGGCGACCAGCTCTGCCGCTTGTTCAGCATTAGCGGTGAAAGGCTTGTCCACCACGACATGTTTTCCGGCCAACAGGGCCGCGCGAGCCAGCGCGTGGTGCGTCAGGTTGGGTGTGGCGATCACGATCAGATCGACGTCGGCCGAAGCGATCAAGGCCTCGGCTTGACCGTACACCTGCAAGTCCGTGCCGAGCGCCTGGTGGACCTTGGGTGGATCGCTGCTGCTCACCGCCGTAATTCGCAGGCCCGGGACGGCCTGAATGAGAGGAGCGTGAAAAGTCTGGCTCGCATAGCCAAAGCCCAGCAGACCGACGCGAAGCATGTGGAGTCCGTTGCAGAAGTGTCTTTACTGCATTTTGCCGGCCATGCCTTCGCGAGCCTTGTCGCGTCGCGATGACCGGGTGGCGGGCCCGCCCACAGCAGCCCTGCTCGACGCAATCGTCAGCCGGCGATGGTGTCGCGGACCAGCGGAGCGCAATCCTCAAGCGCCCTCTCCGCCTGACCCACCAGCTCGATGCCACTGATCGGCGTGCCCGGATGGATGGCCATGCCAAAGCGCGGGCGAATGTGCGAATACGAGCCGGCCAGGGTGAAGTCGTCCAGAAGCGCCAGGCGCAGCCGTTCACGGATCGACGGGGCGTGGCGCCCCGCGTCGCCCTGGAGGAAGACGCCGAAGCGATCGCCGATCTGGACCACCAGGTCCGTGGCGCGAACCCGGCTGCGCAGGCGCATGCCGACGGCTGCCAGCTGATCAGCGCGTACCGGCGGAGCCGCCAGCGTGTCCACCGCCACCAGCAGCACGACAGGCAGCGCGCCAGCATGGCTGCAGTGGACCAGCTGCTTGCGGATCAGGGTGCCAAATTCCCGCAGGCTGCCCAGTTGAGGCACGGCCCGATCCTGGACGGATCGAAGACTTCGCGGGCTGTGGCACGCCTCTGATGGCAAGGCCCGTTCGGCTAAATACTGGTCAAGCGACATACAGAATTCATCGTGACGCCTCGAATGCGGTGAGGACATCTCGGCGCCGCTGCCCTCGATGGGGCCTCCCTGTCAACGGCTGGCCTTGATGTCCTCAATCGATAAAACGAATTGACGGTGCGAATCCCGACATTCACGGCGAACAATTTTTTTTGCCGGCCTGGGCCTCGGCTAGAGTTCCGCGTCATGACGATGGATGTCACCCAGCTCCTGCAAGCAGCCCACGGTGGCGATCGACAAGCGGCCGATCAGGTCATGGCGCTGCTTTACAGTGATTTACGGCGCATTTCGAGCGCGCGCCTGGCCCGCTCGGGCGAGATGAGCCTGAACCCCACGGACCTTGTTCACGAGTCCTGGCTGCGGCTTTCGGCGAGCGATTCGCAGAGCTTCCCGGATCGGAAGCATTTCCTCGCCTATGCCGCGCGCGTGATGCGTTCCGTGGTGATCGACCATGTGCGCGCACGCCAGGCCGATCGGCGCGGCGGCCATTTGGCATTCGTTACCTTGAACACGGCGGTGGCCGATCTGGCCCCACAGCAGGAAGACGAGATCATGCGAGTGCACGAGGCCCTGGAGGCCCTGGAAGCCCACGACGGGCGGCTGGCCCGGGTGGTGGAGATGCGCTACTTCGGTGGGCTGACGGAGCCTGAGATCGCGCAGGCGCTGGACGTCACCGAACGCACCGTGCAGCGCGACTGGCAGAAGGCGCGGCTGTTCCTGTCGATGGCCATGAAATGAGCAGCGCCGTCCCGCCCGTGGAGCGCCACGTCACCAAGTCCCGCTGGTCGCAACTGAGTCCGCTGCTCGACGAACTGCTCGACCTCGCCGACGAGCCCGCCCGCCAGGCCCGGCTTGCCGAGATCCGTGCCGAGGACGCAAGCCTGGCCGACGATCTCCAGGAACTGCTGCGCCGCCAGCAGGCGATGGAGCAGGCCGACTTCCTCGCCAGCCCGATCGCATCGATGCGCGGGCAGCCGGAAGCGGGGCAATCGATCGGCGGCGTCTACACGCTGGAGCGCGAACTCGGCCAGGGCGGCATGGGCACGGTCTGGCTGGCCAGGCGCACCGATGGCCGCTTCGAAGGCATGGTGGCGATCAAGTTCCTGACCGCCAGCCTGCTGGGCCCAGCCGACACCGGCCGCTTCGCCCGCGAAGGCCAGATCCTGGCCCGGCTGGCCCATCCGAACATTGCCCGCCTGATCGACGCCGGCATCTCCGAGAAGCCGGGCCGGGCGCCGCAGCCTTATCTGGTGCTCGAATACGTGGACGGGATCCCGATCTCCCGTTATTGCGAGCAGCACGTGCCCGAGCTGGCCGACCGCATCCGGCTCTTTCTCGACGTGCTCGCCGCCGTGGCGCATGCGCACAACCGGCTGATCCTGCACCGCGACCTGAAGCCCTCGAACATCCTGGTCACGCCGGGCGGCGAGGTGAAGCTCCTGGATTTCGGCATCGCCAAGCTGCTCGCCGACACGGATGACGCCAGCCCGGCCACCGAATTGACCAGACAGGCTGGCCGCGCCTTCACGCCACATTACGCGGCACCGGAGCAGTTGCAGAACGGCGAGGTCAGCACCGCCACCGATGTCTATGCGCTGGGCGTGCTGCTCTATCTGCTGCTCGGGCACCAGCATCCCAATGCCGACCCGACCTCGCAGGACACGCCGCTCGAGCGCATGAAGGCGGTGATCGAGGTCGAGCCCAAGCGGCTTTCCGACGTCGTACGCGCCAACGATCCCAAGCTGGCTCGCGAGCTGCGTGGCGACATCGACACCATCGTTGCCCGCGCCCTCAAGAAGGCGCCGTCCGACCGCTATCCCAACGCCGCGGCATTGGCCGACGATCTGCGCCGCTGGCTTCGCCATGAGCCCATCGTCGCCCGGCGCGACAGCGCGCTGTACACCTTTGGCAAGTTCGTGCGCCGGCACCGCACTGCCGTTGGCGCCGCCAGCGTGGCCATTCTGATCCTGGCGCTCTCCACGGCCATCAGCCTGCAGCAGGCCTATCGCGCCGACCACGCCGAGAAGCTCGCCCACCAGCGCAGCGCCCAGGCCGACGACCTGCTGGGTTTCATGCTCGGGGATTTCGCCGACAAGCTGCGGCCGATCGGACGGCTGGAGTTGCTGGACAGCGTGGGCAGCAAGGCGTTGAAGCATCTGGCGGCAGATGCCGACGAGCCCGGTGCCAACGCCAGGCTTCAGCGGGCCAAGGCCCTGACCGTGATCGGCGAGGTGCGCGTATCCAAACGCGATCTCGACGCGGCGGTGGAGCCCTTGAACGACGCGCGCCAGTTGCTGGCGGGCGATCCGCCCGAGCCGGGCATGACGGCAGATTGGCGCAAGGCGCAGGGCGCGGCGGCGTTCTGGCTCGGGCATATCGCCTATACAAAGAGGCAGTTCGAGCCGGCGCGCAAGGCCTGGGAAGACTACCGGCACTACAGCGAGGCCTGGCTTGCCACGGCGCCAGGGCAGTTCGAGCCGACGGTGGAGCTCTCCTATGCACAGAACAGCCTGGGCTCGGTGCTGCTTGACAGCGGCGACCTGCGCGGCGCGGCCCAGCAATTCCAGGGCTCGATCGCGCTCAAGGAGCAGGCTCTGCGAAGCAAGCCGCAGGACGCCACGCTGCAAATGGAGACGGCGGACAGCTATAGCTGGCTGGGCACGGCCTTGCTCTGGCAAGGCGAGTTCGCGCGCGCTCGCGATGCGTTCGTCGCCGGCGAGAAACTCATCAGCGCCGTGCGCCAGGGCGCTTCCCAGAAAGATCTGACCTGGTCGTATCGAGAAGCCGTCATGCGCATCTGGCTGGCCGAATCCCTGACGGCGCTCGAGCGCCGCGACGAGGCCGGCGCCGAACTCAATCGCGCAACGCAGTTGCTGCGAGACATCCTTCAGCAGGAGCCCAATACCCCGCCCTGGGCGTTTCAGCTGATCCGTGCCGAAGCCGACCAGATCGAGCTGAGCCGAAACCTCGCCGGCCATCCGGCAGCACTGCAAAGGCTGCTTGCGCAGCTGGACAGCCTCGACAAGGGCTCGAGCGCCACGGCCGCCCTGCGGCGCCTGCCGCAACGCGCCCAGATCGTTCTGATGCAGGCCCGGGCGCTGCAGGCGCAAGGCAAGGCCGCACAGGCGCAAACCGCGCTGACGCCACTCGTGGACATGCTGACCCTGGCCGTCAAGAAGCGGCCGGACGATTTGCGCTTGCGCATCGCGCTGGCCCAGGCAAGGCTTGCCCTGGCGGGGCTCGACCGCGCTCGCGGCGCGGCGGACGAAGCGCGCGATCAGTGCCAGCAAACAGCCAGCGAACTCCTGGATGCGCGAGGCCTGCTGCGCATACATTACGACTTCACCCTTGCGTGGGTCGACGTACAGACCTGCCTCGGGCGAGGCGGCGAGTCAGGGCCGGAACGTGCATGGCTGGCTCAGAAGACCGCGCCGTCGAATTGAGCTTTGCAAATCGTTCAACCGACAGTTCAAACCAGGGAGGCTCTCATCATGCCCAGCAATGTTGGCATCTACTACGTCACGGCCGTCAAGGACCCGACCGGTACCTACGCCGTCTGCAGCTACTCCACCGACCCCAGCGGCCGCCCGATCGTCGATCCCGAAGAACTCTCGACCGGGAACACGGCGGGCAGCTGCCTGATCGCGCAGGCGCCGGGCTCGACGCTCGCGCTGATGGGCACGGTCTTCAAGACCATCGGCGACGACCCGGTGCTTGACGCCAACAACTACGCCGCCGCCAACGACAACAACCAGGTGACCATCACCATGCCCACGGATGGCAGCACGGTGACCAAGGCCGTGATCCTGATGTTCGCGGACTTCGAAACCGTGACGACGATCTACCCGAGCAGCGATCCGCAGGTCACGAACGACAACGCCTGAGTTTCCCGGCGCCGTCGACATAACGGTCTAGTTGCCCGGCGCGCGATGCCTGGAAACCCTCGGCACCGCGCGCCCGATGCGCGATAGACTCCATCTCGGCTTTCGAGCCCCTGCTTTTCCTCCCTGAGCAGGAGTGGCTTGCCTTGACGGCAATCCGCTTTACTCCGCCCCTGCGCGATGCTGGGGCTTTTTTTTGGTCTTTCGCTGATCTGCGGGTCCAGAAATGGATGCGGCCATGGGCCGCAGCTGCTAATTGGGTGTTCTCGCCCATCGCTCGAGAGCCGCACGCGCCGCTTGCGCGTCGAGCCCGCGTTCGCTTGATGCGAGCTGCGCCCACAGGCTCGCTTCCGCGAGGGTCCAGAACGGCGCTTCGGGCAATTCGCGCTGTGGCTGCTGAAGCATGGTCACTCCCTGTACGCTCAATGTTTGGCGTTTGTCCAATTGACAAAAGTCAAACTTTCATGAACTCCATGCGGACACGATCGCGCGTCGACCTGGCCGACAAGAACGAGGGAGGCTTCGAATGACGGCGACGTTCAAACACGTGCTGGTCGCGCTCGACGATTCGGCGCACAGCGAAAAAGTGCTTCAGCAAGCGCTCCGACCCGGACTCGCGGAACGCCTCCGCGCATTGCTGGTCGTGAAGGACTATGGCGTCGCCGAGCTGGCGCGCGCGACCTTCGGCCCCGGTCCCGGCCCCTCGTCGCTGCACGAACAGATGCTGAGCCAGGGCCGTCAGCAGCTTGAACGGGTACTGGCTCATGCGCTGGAGCGGGGCCAGAACATCGACCGCCTGGTCAGCATTGCCGACGAGCCGTGGCAATCGATCATCGAGCACGCCTTGAACGAGCGCTGCGACCTGATCGTCATGGGCAGCGGCAGCCTGGGCAGCGTCAGTGCGGCGCTGCTCGGCAGCCAGACTGCGCATGTGCTCTCGAAGGCCACCATGCCGGTGCTCATCGTCCGTTGACGCGCTTTCAGTGCGAGAGCAGGAGCGGCACCGGTGAGCTGCGCAGCAGCGTCCGCGTGACGCCGCCCAGCACCGTCTCGCGCACGCGCGCATGGCCGTAGCCGCCGGCGACGATCAGCTGCGCGCCGACATCGGCCGCATACGAGAGCAGCGTTTCGCCGACCCGGATATCGGTGTAGACCTTGTCCACCTCGACCCTCACGCCATGCCGCGCCAGCCAGAGGCCGATGTCGGCCCCTGGGATCGGACCATGGCGGGAGTCGAGCTCGGAGGGCGCCTCGAACACCACCACGTTGACGCAACGAGCGTGGCGCAGCAGCGGCAGCGCATCGCACATGGCGCGCGCCGCCTCGCGACCGCCATCCCAGGCGACGACGACGCATCGATCGGGTGGCATGGACTTCGGCTCCACGTCCACCCCGGCGTAGGGAAGCACGAGGATCGGACGCCCGGAGTTCAACAACACGCTCTCCGGCATGCCCGCCTGCTGCCCGGCCGTCCATCGATTCGGCTCGGTTTGCGTGACGATGGTCAGGTCGCAATAGCGCGACGCCAGCGTCATCGCGGCGATGGTGTCTTCCGTTTCGATCCGCCCTTCGTAGGAGTTCAGCCCAAAGGACCGGACCTGGGCCTCGAAGCGCTCCACGCAGGCCTGCGCCTGCTGGTGCTGCAGCTGCAGCGTGCGCTCGACGAAGTCGCTGGCGCCCAGCAGGCCGGTGTATTCGCCCGGCATCGTGATCCAGCCGGTCGGCGCCACCCCCACCAGGTGCGCGTCATAACGGCTCGCCAACGCGGCGGCCAGTGCGACCCGACCGGCGGTGTGTTCAAAGGGGTCGAGGTGCACGAGAAGGCTGCGGATGTCCATGGGCTGCTCCTTGCAATTCACCGCGGTTTCAGGCGTCGGCCCCGACCCGGATGACGACGCGACCCTCGATGGCGCCGCGAACCAGCACCTGGCCGGGCGTGACCTCGGGCACCGGCACCTCGCAGATATCCAGTGCCTTGGTGAAGTCGCGGACGAGCGCGGCTTTCATCGTTGTCATGGCGAATCCTTCCGGGCCTGGTGCGATCAGGCAGTCTGGTGCGCCGCCAGCGGCTTGACGACCATCACCGGCACCGGCGACAGCCTCAGCACCTTCTCGGCATCGCTGCCCATGAACAGGTGGGACGCGCCGCGTCGGCCGTGGCTGCCGATGACGATCAGGTCCGCCTGCCAGGCGATCGCCTGGTCGATGATGCAGTCGGCAATCTGGTGCCCGTGGCTCTCCGACATCTCGGTCTCGATCGTCAGGCCGCCGTGCGCAGCCTGGCTGCGCGCTTCGCCGAGCAGACCCTGCCCGGTCGTCCGCATGCTGGCCAGGACGTCGCGCGCATAGATCCCATAGGGTTCGAAGCCGGTGGCGCCGATCAGCTCGTCGATGACGTAGGCGACGCGCACCTTGGCGCCCGTCAGCTTCGCCAGCTTTGCGGCCTCGTCAAGCCCGCGTCGCGACGGCTCGCTACCGTCGTAAGGAACGAGGATGCGTTGGTACATGTAGCCTCCTTCTGGTTCAAGTCAGGAGGCACTCTGGCGATGGGCCGACGTCTCTTGTTTGATAAACATCAAGTCGCCGGCCTTGCATTTGTAGGTTGAGAAAAGTCAAACATGCCGCCCTTGGCATTGACAAGCTGCGAGGCGCCATGTCCACCGCCCTGCCCGCCTCGCCCGACCAGCGCACCGACGCCGCCGTCATTGACGATCCGCGTGAATTCGCGGCGTTCACCCGCCTGCTGCCTGATGCGGCCAACGGCGAGCGACTTGCCGAGTCCTCGCTGCGCATCGGCGGCATGCATTGCGCCACGTGCGCCTTGGTCATCGAGACGGCGCTGCACGAGGTTCCCGGCGTCGTCGACGCCAGCGTGAACGCGGCCGCGCAGGTCGCCCGCGTCCGCTGGGACGCCGCGCAAACGCGCCCATCGGCGCTCGTCCGCGCAATCGAGCGAGCCGGCTATACGGCCGTTCCCGACACCCTGGCCGAAGCTCGTGCGCTGCGCGCCACCGAGCAGCGCACGATGCTGTGGCGCCTGTTCGTGGCGGCGTTCTGCTCGATGCAGATCATGATGATGGCCACGCCGTCCTATGTCAGCGCACCCGGTGAACTCGCACCCGACCTTGCGCAGCTGCTGGCCTGGGGATCCTGGCTGGTCGCACTGCCCGTGCTGCTGTTCTCCGCCGCGCCCTTCTTCCGCGGCGCCTGGTCGGCGCTGGCGCGTGGTCGCATCGGCATGGACGTACCGGTGGCGCTGGGCATCGGCGTCGCCTTCGTCGCGAGCACCGGCGCCGCGCTCGATCCAGGCGGACGCTTCGGCTCGACCGTGTATTTCGACTCGCTCGCCATGTTCGTGACCTTCCTGCTGGCTGGCCGCGCGCTCGAGATGCGCGCCCGCCATCGCGCCGCCGAGCAGCTGGAGGTGGGCGCCGGCCGCCTGCCCGACGGCGTGCAGCGGCGCTGCGCCGACGGCAGCTTCGAGACGATCGGCCCACGCGGCCTGGCAGCGGGCGACGTGGTGCGCGTGCCACTGGGTCAGGTCTTCGCCGCGGACGGCCTGCTGCTCGAAGGGCGTACATCGGCCGACGAGGCGCTGCTCAGCGGCGAATCACACCCGGTTCCCAAGGTGGCGGGCGATACCCTGGTCGCCGGCAGCATCAACCTCGGCGGACCAGTGCTGATGCGCATCGTCCGCGTCGGCGCCGACACGCGCTACGAGGCGATCGTGGCCTTGATGCGGGAGGCCACGGCGCAGCGGCCCGCGTCGAGTCGCCTCGCCGACCGGATCGCCGGACCGTTCCTGTTGGGCGTGCTTGCGCTCGCCGGGATCGCCGCCGCCGCCTGGCACGTCATCGCACCGGAGCGCGCGGTATGGATCGCGGTGTCGGTGCTCGTCGTGACCTGTCCGTGCGCGCTGTCCCTGGCCGTGCCCACCGCCTTGCTCAGTGCCTCCGGCGCGCTGGCGCGCTCGGGCGTGCTGCTGCGCCATCTCGACGCGCTCGAGCGTCTCTCTCACATCGATCATCTGTTTCTCGACAAGACAGGAACACTGACGGAGTCGCATCTCACCTGCAGGACGCTGGCGGCCTGCGACGCCTGCGACACCGCCTGGCTGGGCGACGTCGCCGCCTCGCTCGCCGCATGGTCACAGCACCCGCTGGCGCGGGCCTTCGGCACGGCGGGAGCGCGAATCGAATGGCAAGCCGTCAGCGAGCATGTCGGCGCCGGCATGGAAGGCCGCGACGCGGCCGGCCGCATCTGGCGCGTCGGATCGAAGGACTGGGTGGCAGGCGGCGCGCAGCCGCCGAATGAACGCGGCGCCGCCGTCTGGCTAGGCTGCGACGGCATCACACTCGCCGCCTTCGAAGCCGCCGAGCAGCCCCGTGCCGAAAGCGCCGCGGCCCTGCGCGCGCTGGCCGGCGAGGGACTGCGACTGAGTCTGTTGTCCGGTGATCGCGTCGAAGCTGCGCAAGGCGTCGGCCGCGCCCTCGGCATCGACGATTGCCGGGGCGCCATGCGGCCCGAGGACAAGCTCGCCGCCATCCGCGATGCGCAAGCTTGCGGCGAACGCGTTGCGATGGTCGGCGACGGCGTCAACGATGCGCCCGTCCTTGCGCAGGCGAACGTGGCTTTCGCGATGGCCGAAGGTGCGGCGATCGCGAAAGCCCAGGCCGACATCGTGCTCCTGGGCAATTCACTGCAAGGCGTTGCCGCGGCGCGCGCGATGGCGCGGCGAACGATGCGCGTGATCCGCCAGAACATCACCTGGGCGCTGCTCTACAACCTCGTGAGCGTGCCGCTGGCACTCGCCGGCCTGCTGCCGCCATGGGCCGCGGGCCTGGGCATGGCGACGAGCTCCCTGCTGGTCGTGCTCAATTCCCTGCGCCTCTCGCGCTGAAGGGCTTGCGCCATGGACATCCTCTATCTCCTGATCCCGCTTTCTGCCGTGCTCGTCCTCGCGGTGATCGGCCTGTTCGGCTGGGCCCTCAACTCAGGTCAGTTCGACGACCTCGAGCACGAAGGCGAACGCATCCTCGACGCAGACGCCCATGAAATGGTCGATGCGCCTGACTTTTGTCAAACACAGACATAGCCGCCTCAGAAGAATGTGTTAACGCACATTAAAAGGAGCGCGCGATGTCCGTCCGACCTGCTGAAGCCCTTCCGGTCTACGAGGACGCGCCCGTCCGATGGTTCGCGCTCGCGGCGGTGCTGTGGGGCGTCGTCGGCATGAGCGTCGGCGTGCTGATCGCCGCGCAACTGACCTGGCCCGAATTCAATTTCGGCATCCCCTGGCTCAGTTACGGCCGCCTGCGCCCGCTGCATACCAACGCCGTGATCTTCGCGTTCGGCGGCTGCGCGCTGATGGCGACGAGCTATCACGTCGTCCAGCGCACCTGCCAGACCCGCCTGTTCCTGCCGGCGCTCGCGAAGTTCACCTTCTGGGGCTGGCAGGCGGTCATCGTCGCCGCAGCGATCACGCTGCCGCTGGGCTTTACGCAAGGCAAGGAATACGCCGAGCTCGAATGGCCGATCGATCTGCTGATCGCGGTCGTCTGGGTCGCCTACGCGATCGTGTTCTTCGGCACCGTCGGCACGCGCCGCGTACGGCACATCTACGTGGCCAACTGGTTCTTCGGCGCGTTCATCATCGCCGTGGCGCTGCTGCACATCGTCAACAGCGCGGCGGTTCCGGTCACCTTGTGGAAGAGCTACTCCGCCTACGCCGGCGTGCAGGACGCGATGGTCGAGTGGTGGTACGGCCATAACGCCGTCGGCTTCTTCCTGACCGCCGGCTTCCTCGGGATGATGTACTACTACGTGCCCAAGCAGGCCGAGCGGCCGGTGTACTCGTACCGCCTCTCGATCGTGCACTTCTGGGCGCTGATCTTCACCTACATGTGGGCGGGCCCGCACCACCTGCACTACACCGCCCTGCCCGACTGGGCCCAGTCGATCGGCATGCTGTTCTCGCTGATCCTGCTGGCGCCGAGCTGGGGCGGCATGATCAACGGCGTCATGACGCTCAGCGGCGCCTGGCACAAGCTGCGCGACGACCCCATCCTCAAGTTCCTCATCGTCTCCCTGTCGTTCTACGGCATGAGCACCTTCGAGGGGCCGATGATGTCGATCAAGACCGTCAACTCGCTGAGTCACTACACGGACTGGACCATCGGCCACGTGCACAGCGGCGCGCTCGGCTGGGTCGGCCTGATCACGATGGGCTCGCTGTACCACCTGATCCCGCGCCTGTTCGGCCGGCGCGAGATGTACAGCACCAAGGCGATCGAGCTGCACTTCTGGATCGCGACCGTCGGCATCGTGCTCTACATCGCCGCGATGTGGATTGCCGGCGTCATGCAGGGCCTGATGTGGCGCGCCACCAATCCGGACGGCACGCTGGTCTACACCTTCGTGGAAAGCGTCAAGGCCACCTACCCCTTCTACGTCGTGCGCCTGATCGGCGGACTGATCTACCTGAGCGGCATGTTGCTGATGGCCTGGAACGTCATCAAGACCGTCGGCGCCGGGCAGGTCGAGACCGTGCGAATCCCGCTGCTGCCCGCCCACGCCTGAACCCGACGAGGCCATCCACATGAACGCCAACGCCCCCGCCCGCGGTCACGAACGCATCGAGACCAGCAACTTCCTGATGATCGTGCTGACCCTGCTCGCCGTCGCCATCGGCGGCGTCGTCGAGATCGTGCCGCTGTTCTTCCAGCGCTCGACCACCGAGCCGCTGCCGGGCGTCAAGCCCTACACGGCGCTGCAGCTCACCGGCCGCGACATCTACATCCGCGAGGGTTGCTACAACTGCCACTCGCAGATGATCCGCACACTCAGCGCCGAGACGCTGCGCTATGGCCACTACTCGATGGCCGGCGAGTTCGTCTACGACCATCCCTTCCAGTGGGGCAGCAAGCGCACGGGCCCCGACCTCGCGCGCGTCGGCGGCAAGTACACCGACGAGTGGCACCGCATCCACCTGAACAACCCGCGCGATCTCGTGCCCGAGTCGAACATGCCGGCCTATAGCTGGCTGCGCGACGCGCGCCTGGACCCGGCCGAGGTCGCGCCCAAGATGCGCGCCCTGCGTACGGTCGGCGTGCCCTACACCGACGCGCAAATCACTGCGGCCCCTGCGGAATTGCAGGGCCATACCGAGCTCGACGCCGTGATCGCCTACCTGCAGGTCCTCGGCACTGCCGTTCATTAAGGAGAAGACCATGGACATCAACGATCTGCGCTCGATCGTCACGCTGCTTTCGCTGGTGCTGTTCATCATCATCTGCTACTGGGCGTTTTCGAAGTCCAACCGCGACGCCTTCGACGAGATCGCGATGGCGCCGCTGCGCGAGGACGATGAATGCGGCCTGCCCGGCAAGGAGGCCTCGTCATGAGCGACTTCCTCAACCATGGCTGGTCGATCTTCATCGCCGCCGTGACGGTCGCCGGCATCGCCGCCTGCCTGGCACTGCTGGTCATCGCCAGCCGGCGCAAGGTCATGAGCAGCGACAACACCACCGGCCACGTCTGGGATGGCGACCTGCGCGAGATGAACAACCCGCTGCCGCGCTGGTGGATGGTGCTGTTCGTGCTGACCATCGTGTTCGCGGGCGGCTATCTGACGCTGTATCCCGGCCTCGGCGCGCGCGCCGGCTCGCTGGGCTGGTCGAGCGCCGGGCAGGTCCAGGTCGATTTGGCAAAGCAGCGCCAGACCATGGCGCCGATCTATGCCCGGTTCACCGGCGTCAAGGCCGAGGTGCTGGCGCACGACCCGCGTGCCATGGCCATCGGCGAGCGCCTGTTCGCCAACAACTGCGCCGGCTGCCACGGCGCCGATGCGCGCGGCAGCAAGGGCTTTCCCAACCTGACTGACACCGACTGGCTCTGGGGCGGATCGCCCGAGCGCATCGAGGAGACGATCACCAAGGGCCGCGTCGGCCAGATGCCTGCCATTGCCCAATACGTCGGCACGAGCGAGGACGTCCGCAACGTCGCCCACTACGTCATGAGCCTGTCTGGCTCGCCCTACGATTCGATCCGCGCGGCGGCCGGCAAGCCCAAGTTCGCGATCTGCGCCGGCTGTCATGGCATGGACGGCAAGGGCAACCAGCTGATCGGCGCGCCCAACCTGACCGACGACGTCTGGCTGCACGGCTGGGGCGAGGAGGCCATCGTCGCGATCGTCACCAACGGCAAGACCAACATCATGCCGGCGCACGAGAAGCGCCTGACGCCCGAGCAGATCCACGTGCTGGCCTCCTACGTGTGGAGCCTGTCGCATCAGGGCGAGCCGAGCGTCACCACGGCCGACCCGCCCACCGCGGTCGCCACGGCCGCCAAGCCATGACCGATCCGCGGCCCGCAACGCCCGACGCGCCGGTGCAGGTCGTCTCGCTCTACCAGAAGCAGGCGACCATCCAGGCACGCAGCGTGCAGGGTTGGTACACGAACTGGCGCTGGGTCCTCGTGGCGCTGACGCAGCTGCTTTTCTACGGCGCGCCGTGGCTTGCCTGGAACGGCCGCCAGCTGGTCCTGTTCGACCTCGCAGCGCGGCGCTTCTACCTCGGTGGCCTGGTCCTGTATCCGCAGGACTTCATCTACCTCACCGGGCTGCTCGTCCTCAGCGCCTACGCGCTGTTCTTCTTCACCGCCGTGGCCGGCCGGCTGTGGTGCGGCTACGCCTGCCCGCAGACCGTCTACACCGAGATATTCATGTGGATCGAGCGGCGCTTCGAGGGCGACCGCAGCGCGCGCCTGCGCCTCGACGGCGCACCGTGGACGCGCGAGAAGCTGCTGCGCCGCGGCGGCAAGCACCTGGCCTGGCTGGTCGTCGCCATGTGGACGGGCTTCACCTTCGTCGGCTACTTCACGCCGATCCGTTCGCTGTGGCACGAGGCTTTCACGCTCGACTTCGGCCCCTGGGAATGGTTCTGGGTCAACTTTTACGCCTTCGCGACCTGGGGCAATGCGGGCTTCATGCGCGAGCAGGTCTGCAAGTACATGTGCCCCTACGCGCGCTTCCAGAGCGCGATGTTCGATCGCGACACCCTGGTGATCGGTTATGACGCCGGCCGTGGCGAACCGCGCGGTCCGCGCGCCCGCGACGTCGCCACGCGGACGCAGGGCGACTGCATCGACTGCAAACTTTGCGTCCAGGTGTGCCCCACCGGCATCGACATTCGCGACGGCCTGCAATACGAATGCATCGGCTGCGCCGCCTGCGTCGATGCATGCAATGGCGTGATGGACAAGGTCGGCTACGCGCGCGGCCTGGTGCGCTACTCGACCGAGAACGCGATGGAACAGGCCTGGCCGCAGGCGCAGATCTGGCGCCGCGTGCTGCGCCCTCGCGTGCTCGTCTACGGCGTCGTGCTGCTGCTCATCGCTGCGCTGGTCGCCGGCAGCATTGCGCTGCGCAAGCCGTTTCGCGTGGATGTGCTGCGCGATCGCAGCTCGCTGGCTCGCCTCGTCGAGCACGGTCGCATCGAGAACCTCTACCGCCTTCAGATCATGAACGCGACGGAGACTCCGCAGCAGTACCTGATCAGCGCCGAAGGCCTGGACGGCATTGCCGTGAGCGAGCGCCAGGCCATCGAGGTCGATCCGGCTGCGGCACGCTGGGTGGCCGTGCACACACAGGTGCCTCCCGAAACCGCCGCAAGGGTGGCGCCCGGCGTCCACGCCATCCACTTCGTGGTCACCCGCGTCGACTCGACGGAGCGCGACGAGGTGCGCGAGAAGTCCACTTTCATATTGCCCTACTGAACCTGGAGGTCATGCCATGAAAACATCCGACGGTCCCGTCTCACCCTGGTGGCGCCACGGCATGGCCTGGCTGGTCTTCGCGGGCCCGGCCATCGTCGTCGTCGCGAGCTTTGTGACGCTGGCGCTTGTGATCATCCACCCAGACCCCGCGCTGAATACCAGCACGACGGCCCAGCGCGCGCCTGCAGAAGACGATGACACGTCGACACAGCCCGCCGAGATCGCGAGCCGCCATGCCGAGCCGCACCGCCACTGACGGGATGGCGGTACGACCACGGCGCCTGGCCTTCGTGCTCTGGCCGGCCTTCCTGATGGCCGGATTGCTTGAAATGCTGGTCTTTGCCGTTGTCGATCCGAGCGATCTGCACTTCGGCGTCCAGCCCGTCGAGCTGTCACGCGAGGCCGTCTACAGCATGGCGTTCCTCGCGTTCTGGCTGCTCGTCACCGTGGCCTGCCTGCTCACGGCGCTGTTGCTGGTCGAACCCGACGACCCGGGCGGGCCTGGTCGCCGCCGGCCTTGGCCCTGAGAATCGAGCGCAAATCCACTCACGAGGACGGCCGATGCTTGCGCTCCATTCCTTCTCGCCTCGCCTGGCCACCCTCATGCGCGAGTACGACCGGGAACGGCTCGTCGCCGATATCGGCGCCGGCCTCACCGTGGGCGTGGTTGCGCTGCCCTTGGCGATGGCCTTCGCGATCGCCTCCGGCGTGAAGCCGGAGCAAGGCATCTTCGCGGCGATCGTCGGCGGGCTCCTGGTTTCGCTGCTGGGCGGCTCGAGCGTGCAGATCGGCGGCCCGGCGGGCGCATTCATCGTGATCGTCTACGGCATCGTGCAACGCCACGGTGTCGGCGATCTGCTGGCGGCCACCATGCTGGCCGGCGTCCTGCTCTTCGCGATGGGCCGGCTGCAGCTCGGCGAACTCGTCGGGAAGATGCCGGTCTCGATCGTTGCAGGCTTCACCAACGCCATCGCGATGCTGATCGCCCTTTCGCAACTGAAAGACCTGCTTGGACTGCCGATCGCATCGATGCCGGCGAGCGTCCTTTCGCAGCTCGAAATCCTCGCGGCTCAACTGCGCCATGCCAATCCTGCCGCGCTGCTGCTGGGCGTCGGATGCTGCCTGGGCTTGCTGCTGTGGACGAAACTTCCGCTGGCCGGCCGTCGTGCCCTGGCGCTGCCCGGCATCGGCCGCGCGCTCCGAATCGCCAGCAAGGTTCCGGGGCCGATCGTCGCGCTGGTCTCGCTGTCCGCGCTCTCGGCAGCGCTGGGCCTGCACGTCGAAACCATCGGAAGCCGCTTCGGCGGGATTCCCCGATCGCTGCCAGCCCTTGCACTGCCGGCCGCGCACTGGCCCGAGCTCGCCGAGCTCATGCCGCTGGCCCTGACGATCGCCCTGCTCGGCGCCATCGAGTCGCTGCTGTGCGCGCGCGTCGCCGACGGACTTGCGAAAGTCCCGCGGCACGATCCGAACCAGGAGCTCATGGCGCAAGGCATCGCCAACATCGTCGCCCCCTTGTTCGGCGCCTTGCCCGTGACCGGCACCATCGCGCGCACAGTCACCAACGTCCGCGCGGGTGCGACCAGCCCCGTCGCGGGCATCGCGCACGCCGTGACCCTGCTGGCCATCGTGCTCATCGCCGCGCCGCTGGCCGCGCGCGTGCCGCTGGCGGTGCTGGCCGGGATCCTGATGTTCGTGGCCTGGAACATGCTCGACTGGCGCGAATTCATCGACCTCGGGCGGCACAGCGTCGAGCACCGCGTGAAGTTCCTCGCCACCTTCGGCCTCACGGTCGCGTTCGACCTCACGGTCGCGGTGGAGGTCGGACTCGCCCTCGCCTGCGTTTTCTTCGTCGCGCGGATGAGCGCGCTGTTCTCGGTCGAGCTCGACGCATCCGTGCGCGCGCCGGCCGGCGTGAGCGTCTACAAGATGCGGGGATCGTTGTTCTTCGCGACGGCAGGCAAGATCGAGCGGCTGGTCGCCGAACTGCCCGCGCAGACCCGTTTCGTGGTGCTCGAAGCCGACCACCTGTTCTCGATCGACACCTCGGGACTCAGCGCACTTGCATCGCTCCGACGCGAACTCGAGCAGCGCCATATTTCCCTGGTGCTGTGCAGCCTGCAGCATCAGCCCAGGCATGTGCTGACATCCGCCACCGACTTCGCCGGCAATCCGGCCATGTTGCAGCCGGACCTTGCCGCCGCGTTGCATGCCATCGACGCGATCAGCGGCACGCTGCGTCCCGCGGGCACGCTCCCAGCGCCGGGCTAGCAGTTCGCGCTATTGACGACGCGCTGCTGTCGGTCGAGCCGGATGAGCTCGGTACACGGAGACATCGTGCTTGGCGCGCCGATGCAGCGATCGCTGATGATTGATTTTCATCAAACACAAGAAAGTCACCCCATCAAGAATATTGCTCATAGTCAGCGAGGAGGGAACCATGTTGCTCGTTTTTTCAAATGGGTTCTGGCTTTCGCTTCCGAATCGACTTCGTCTTGCGTGGCTCCTGGTGATCGCATGCGCGTTGCTGGCGCTCGCTGCGCAGCCGGCGCACGCGCTGCCGCTGTTCAACCGCCAGACGGGGCAGAACTGCATGGCGTGTCATGCCGGCGGTCAGTTTCCCGAACTGACGCCCTACGGGCGGCTGTTCAAGATGACGGGCTATACCTTGGGTGCGCGAACGGAGGTGCCCTTGTCGGCGATGGCGGTGGTATCCGACTCGTCGGTTGCCAACACCAGCAAGAGCCTGAGTCCGAGCACTGACTTCTTCAAGCAGAGCGACGTCATTCTGGCGACGGCCAGCGTGTTCGCGGGGGGCAAGATCACCGACAACATCGGCGCTTTCATTCAGGTGACCTACGACCCCTACGCGGTCCAGAACGCCGATGGCAGCTACTCCGGCCACTCCAACGCCGACAACATGGACGTCCGCTGGGCCGACCGCTTCATCGGCAATGATCGCGACCTGATTCTCGGCGTGAGCCTGAACAACAACCCTTCCGTCTCGGACCCCTGGAACACTTCGCCGGCCTGGATGCAATACGTTCCCGTGCCCAGCCCGGGCAGCAGCCAGTTCATCGACGGCACCAGTCCTTATCCCGGCTATTCAGCGGGCAGCAATATCGCCGGCCTGACCACCTACGCGTTTCTCGACCAGACCTGGTATGGCGAGCTTGGCCTTTACGGCACCGCACGCGGGCCGCTGTCCTTCATGACGGCGGGCATTCAGCCGCGCACGTTCATGCGAGGGCTCAACCCCTATTGGCGCTTGGCATGGAACCACGAATGGGGAGCGCACAACGTGATGGTCGGGACCGGCGGCATGTACGCGCGGGTGTACGAGGATCCAAGCGACCCGTCCACCATCGACCGCTACCTCGACTGGAATGTCGACAGCCAATACCAATACCTGCTGGACCCGCATACGGTCACCTTACAGGTGGTCTACGCCAGCAATCGCCACGGCTACCCCAATGCGCAGGGCGGCCAGCAGACGGCATTCGTCGACGCCGCCGGCAATCCCCTGCCGCTGACCAACTACAAGGACCGCTCGCACCTGCTCCGCGCCAAGGCGAGCTATGTCTACCAGGCGCAGTACGGCGGCAGCTTCAGCGTGTTCAGCCTCAGCGGCACGAGCAACACGGCCAACATCACGTCGGGATTCGATCCGGGCACGCTGACCATCACCGCCGACCCGAACGCCATCGCACCATCGCTGCCGGTCAACGGCAGCCTCTCAGGCAACCCGAGCACGCGTGGCTGGACTCTGGAAGCCTTCTGGATGCCGGTTCAGTACGCGCGCATCGGCGTCCAGTACACCGCGTATTCGCGCTACAACGGCGCGTCCACCAACTACGACGGCTTCGGTCGAAACGCCAGCGACAACAACTCGCTCTTCGTTTATCTGTGGGCGGCCTACTGATCCGCACGAGGGGGACGATCATGCAATACGCGAAACTGATGCCGTACCTGGCGGGCGCGGCGCTTGCGATGCTCGGCGTCGGCTGCGCCAATGTCGAACGCTCCCGCAACGTGGCCGATCCCGCCGTGCCAGGTGCGGTCCTGGCCCAGCAGGTCTGCTCGATGTGCCACGGCGCCGGTGGTTCGGCCGAGTCGCCGAATTTCCCGAATCTCGCCGGACAGAACGCGCCCTACGTGGTCAACCAGCTCAAGAATTTCCGAAGCCACAACCGCCGCGACCCGGCCGGCTACGAATACATGTGGGGGCTGAGCCGCTCGCTGTCGGACGATCAGATCGATGCGCTTGCGGCGTACTTCTCCGCCACCAGGCTGAAGCCCCAGGTCATCGAGGGGACGGCGAGCCAGATCGCGGCGGGCGCCGCCATATTTCGCAACGGCGCCCCCGGCAAGGACAGCCAGGCCTGCGTTGCCTGCCATGGAGAAAAAGCCGAAGGGAACACGATATTCCCGCGGCTGGCCGGTCAGCACATGGACTACCTCATCAAGCAACTGACGATATTTCAGCGGACCGACGAGCGCTCCGATCCAAGCACGATGCCGACCGGCATGCTCATGAAAGGCGTGGCGCATTCACTCGACGACAAGCAGATCGTCGAGGTCGCTGCCTACGCTCAATCATTGCGGAGTCAGTAGCGACGGGGCACGAAACATTCGCCCGACATCGCCTGACCTGGCGCGCCCCTAACAGTTGGCGCTGTTGACCAGGCGCTGCAGGCCGGCCGTGTCGCGGATCTCGATTTCCCGCTGGTCGACCACGATCAGGCCGTCCTCCTGCAGCTTGGAAAACGCCCGGCTGATGGTCTCGAGCTTGAGCCCGAGGTAGCTGCCGATTTCCTCGCGCTTCATGCGCAGCAGCACCGACGACGACGAGAACCCGCGTGCCTGCAGGCGCTTGGTCAGGTTCAGCAGGAAGGCCGCCACGCGCTCGTCGGCCTTCATGCTGCCGAGCAGCAGCATCACGCTGTTCTCGCGCACGATCTCGCGGCTCATGATCTTGAGGAACTGCTTTTGCAAGCCGGCGAACTCGCGCGACAGGTCTTCCATGCGCTCGTAGGGAATCACGCAGACCTGCGAGTCCTCGAGGGCGATTGCGTCGCAGGCATGGCGCTCCTGGCCGAGGCCGTCCAGGCCGAGCACTTCGCCGGCCATCTGGAAACCCGTGACCTGGTCACGGCCGTCACCGGTCGGCACGCTGGTCTTGAAGAAGCCGGTGCGCACCGCGTAGAGCCCGAGGAACGGCGCGTCGTGGCGAAACAGCGCCTGGCCGCGCGCCACGTTCTTGCGCAGCGAGACGATGTTGTCGAGCCGCTCGACATCGGCCTCGCTGAGCGCGAACGGCAGGCAGAGCTCGCGCAGGTTGCACCCCGAGCAGGCAACCTTGAGATCAGAGGGGCTGGATCGATTGAGTTCGCTCACGTCGCTCGCCGTTGATAGTTATCAAACACCTGCGATTTTGATCGCTCAAATTAGCGACATGAACGCAGAAGCCCCAACCCTAACACCACTGCTGCCCCAGGCGCTGATCCCACGCCTCGACATGCAGGGGCCGCGCTACACGTCCTATCCCACCGCGGACCGCTTCGTCGATGCGTTCGGGGAACCCCAGCTGCGCCTGGCTCTGGAACAGCGTGCCCAGTTCGGCGCGATCAGCGGTGCTGCCCCCCTGTCGCTCTACGTCCACGTGCCGTTCTGCGAGTCCGTCTGCTATTACTGCGCCTGCAACAAGGTCGTGACCCGACATCACCAGCGCGCCAGCGCCTACCTTGACGCGCTCGATCGCGAAATGACCTTGCAACAAGCTGTCATCGGCGACGGCCAGGGTGTATCGCAGCTGCACCTCGGCGGCGGCTCGCCGACCTTCCTCTCCGATGCGGAGATCGAGCGCCTGCTCGGCTCGCTGCGGCGCACCTTCCGACTGCTCGACTCGGCCGAGGTCTCGATCGAGGTCGATCCGCGCACGGTCGACCGCAGCCGCCTCGCCCACCTGTCGACACTCGGCTTCAACCGCATGAGCTTTGGCGTCCAGGACTTCGAGGCCGAGGTCCAGGCTGCCGTGCATCGGGTCCAGCCGCGCGAACAGGTGGCGGCACTCATGCAGGACGCCCGCGAACTCGGCATCGGCTCCATCAACGTCGACCTGATCTACGGCCTGCCGAAACAAACGCCGGCCTCGTTCCAGCGCACGATCGACCAGGTCGCCGCGCTGCGCCCGGACCGCATCGCGCTCTACGCCTACGCGCACCTGCCGCAGCGCTTCAAGGCGCAGCGCCGCATCCACAGCGCCGACCTGCCGCTGGCCGGCGAGCGCCTGCGCATGATCGAGGATGCGATCGAGAGGCTGCTCGGCCACGGCTACGTCTACATCGGCATGGACCATTTCGCGCTGCCCGACGACGCGCTCGCGCAGGCCAAGCGACTGGGGCGCCTGCATCGCAACTTCCAGGGCTACAGCACGCATCCGGACTGCGACCTGATCGGCCTGGGCGTCTCGGCGATCAGCCGCGTCGGGCCGACCTACAGCCAGAACCACAAGCTGCTCGACGACTATTACGACGCGCTCGGCCAGGGACACCTGCCGGTGGCCCGCGGCCTCGTGCTCTCGCGCGACGACCTGCTGCGCCGCTCGGTCATCATGGCGCTGATGTGCCAGGGCCGCGTCGACTTCGAGTCGATCGAACTCGCCCACCTGGTGCGCTTCTGCGATTGCTTCCGCACCGAGCTCGGCCAGCTCGCCGAGTTCGAGGCACTGGGCCTTGTCAGCATTCGCGCCGACGCGATCGAGGTCACGACCTCGGGCTGGTTCTTTGTTCGCGCCATCGCCATGGTGTTCGACCGCTACCTGCAGGCCGAGCAGCAGCGCGAGCGCTTCTCGCGCGTGATCTGAAACGGTGGTGTCGTGGCCGTCCCGGATCTCGCCCTTGTCGCCAGTACCGCGCTGCTGGGCGTGGCCAGCGTGCCGCACTGCGCCACCATGTGCGGGGCGCCATGCATCGCCGTGACCGCCCGCGGTCGCGGTGCCGTGCCGGTTTTCCACGCCGCGCGCATCGCCAGCTATGCCGCCGGCGGCGCATTGGCCGCCGCCAGCGTCGCCACGCTCGGCGACTGGGCCCGCGCCTCGCGCGGGCTGCTCGGGCTGTGGGCCCTTCTGCAGGCGGCGATGCTGATGGTCGGCGTGTTCATGCTGGTGCGCGGGCGGGCGCCCGGCGTCGGCGTGTCGACCGGGCTGAAGCGCCAGGGTGCCGCGCTGGCCGGCACCCCGCAGCTCGTTCATTGGGGAACGCTCGGCGCGAGCCTGGCGGGTGGCGCGTGGGTCGCCTGGCCCTGCGGCGCGCTGCAGTCGGCGCTGCTCGTCGCGGCGCTCGCCTCGACACCGCTCGCCGGCGCCCTGGCAATGGCCGCGTTCGCGCTGTGCAGTGCGGCAGGCCTGTGGCTCGCGCCCTGGCTGTGGCGGCGCCTTGCCGCTGCAAATCTTGACGGGCGGGCGGTACGGCTCGCCGGTGCGTTGTTGATGCTCGCGGCCGCCTGGTCGCTGGTGCGCGGGCTCTGGAACCAGATCGGCGCGCTCTGCGCCTGACCGAACCGAGGAGAACCATCATGTCAGCCCAAGCACAGCCGGTCGCGCCTGCCGCGACCGCACCGTCGGACGACGGCTTCGACATTCTTGACGCCGCCCATTCACAGGCCATCGTGGAGCTTGGCAAGCTCGCGGCCCTGGTGTCGCGCATACGAACCCACGGGATCGACGATGTCGCGCGCGCGCTCGCCGTCGAGGTCGCGGGCTTCTTCGGCGCCTACAACCGCGAACACCATGCGGACGAGGAAAAGCACGTCTTCCCGCAACTGCTGCGCGACGGCGACGCCGAGACCGTGCAGACCGTGCGCTGCCTGCTGCAGGACCACCGCTGGCTCGACGAGGACTGGCGCGAAGTCGGCGCGCTCGTCCAGGCGATCGCGAGCGGCCAGGGCTGGATCGACGTCGACACGCTGCACGAAGGCGTGCAAGTCTTCAGCGGCCTGATGCGCGCTCACATCGCTCTCGAAGAGAGCTTCATCTACCCGCAGGCGCGCGCCCGCAGCAACTCGGACCTGCGTCACGAAATGGCGCGCGAGATCTCCGCGCGCCGCCGCGACACGCGCAAGAACGGCGGCGCCAAGGGCGGTCTCGATGCCGCGCAGACGGCGTGGCTGCGCAAGCAACTGCTTGAGCGCGAGGCGGCGCTCAAGGAATTCGTCCGCCAGTCCGTCGCGCCCATGAGCACCGGCACCGAGGTCGTCGACCAGAAGGACCTGGCCGAGCGGGGCGAGTCGCAGTCGCTGGCCGAGGCCCTCGACAGGCTCGAGCGGGAAGAGCTCAAGAACGTGCAGGCGGCGCTGCGCCGCATGGACGCCGGTGTCTACGGCCTGTGCACCGATTGCGACCGGCCCATCCTCCTGACACGCCTGCTGGCGCACCCGGACGGACTGCGCTGCGCGACCTGCCAGGACCGCTTCGAGGTGCTGCGGTCCAGGCGCGGCGTGCGTCAGCCCTAGCCTCGGAAGATGTCGAAGGGCTCGATGCGCAGCACGCGGCGTACCGCCGCGTAGCTCGACACGGCGGCGATCACCAGCACCAGCACGAAAGCCAGCGCGAGATTGCCGTAGGTCGGGATGGCGGCGTAGTTGGGGATGCGGGCGTGCGCCAGCGAGATCACCAGGGTCACGAGGCCGATGCCCAGGCCGTAACCGGTCAGCGCGGTGGCCGTGGCCATGAACAGGATCATGGCCGTCAGTTGCCGATTCTTGGCACCGATCGCCTTGAGCGCGCCGAACTTCTCGAGGTTCTCGAGGATGAAGGTGTAGAAGGTCTGCCCCGAGATCGACAGGCCGACGATGAAGCTGATGACGGTCATCAGCAGCAGGTTCGTGCCGATGCCGGTCTGGTAGGTGTAGAAATCCACGACCAGGCGATTGAAGCCGTCGCGCGTGCGCGCCACATAGCCGAGCTTGGCGACCTCGGCCTGGATGTGCGGTATGGCGGCCTCGGACTTGGGCGTGACGAGCACGTAGGAGACCGTGAAGCGCGTCGTCGGCAGGTAGGAGATCGCGCGCTGGTAGGTCGTGTACAGGGTCGGCACGCCGTTCAGGCCGTTGGCGGCGACTTCGGCAATGCCGACAACGACGCTGCGATGGTCGTTGACTTCGAAGCTCGCCCCGATCGGCGGGCTGCCAAGCTTCGCGTATTCGGAGTCCTTCACGACGATGAAGCCGTTGTCGGCGAAGACGTCCTCGATGCGGCCTTCGAGCATGGCGGGCCGGCCGTAGAGCGTCTGGTCGTCGAGGCCGACGATGCTCGCGCTCTGGAACGTGCCGTTGCCGAGGCGGACCTGCGCGCTGCCGATGTAGATCGGCACGGCGTAGCTGACGCCGTCGATGCTGCGCACGGCGTCGAGCAGGTAGTCCGGCAGCGGGATCGGCCCGGCCGGCGTGTTGACGGCCGGATCCATCACCCACAGCGGCGCGCCGATGTTGGTGACCGTCGAGTAGGCGCGGTTGAGCACGCCGGCGAACATCGACGTCATCTGCACCATGAGGAACACCGAGAAGGTGATGCCGAGCAGCAGCGCGTAGAACTTGCCCTTGTCGTTGACGAGCAGCTTGAAGCCGATGCGCAGAACGCCGGCGATCCTGGTCATTTCGGCGCCTCCGTCGCGTTCCACCAACCGCCACCGAGCGCGGCGTACAGCGCCACGGTGTCCTGCAGCCGCAAGGCCAGTGCCTGCAGCCAGGCCACGCGCGCCTGCAAGGTCTGCGCTTGCGCGGCGAGCAGATCGGCCTGGCCGAGCAGGCCTGCCAGGACATTGGCCGCGACAAGCGCCTCGCCCTCCTCGGCCGCGTCGAGGCTGGCGCGCGATTCCTGCAGGCCGGCCTCGTCATGGGCGAGCGCCGTCAGGGTGTCCGCGACCTGGCCGAACGCATCGAGCACGGTCGCTCGGTATTGCGCCTGGGCCTCGCCATAGGCGTCGATCGCCGCAGCGCGCCCCCACCAGGGCGCCGCGGCGACCGGCAGGTCCAGCGCCGCACCACTGCTCCAGTAGCGCTCGCCGCGATGCGCCAGATTGGCAATGCCGTTGCCGGCCCGCCCGGCCGTCGCGCTGAGCTCGACGCTGGGAAACAGCGCGGCCGTCGCGACGCCGACCGCCGCGCTGGCTTCGTGCAAGCGCGCTTCGGCCGCGCGGATGTCGGGGCGCTGGCGCACCAGCTCCGACGGCAGGCTCAGCGGCAGCTCGGCCGGTCGTTCGAGCGCCTGCAGCCCGAGCGTCGGCAGCTTCGCGTCGGCCGGATCCTGCCCGAGCAGGATCGCCAGCAGGTGCGCGCTGGCGTCGCGACGCTGCTGCAGCGTGCTCAGGTCGGCGTTCAGCTTGTGCAGCGTCGCCAGCAGCGCCAGCTCCGCCGCCGCGCCCGCCGTGCCGGCCTGCACCTGCGCGCGCGTCAGTTCCAGTTGTTCGCGGACCAGCTCGCACTGGCGCTCGGTGGCGTCGACCTGCGCTTCGTAAGCGGCCCGCGCGATGGCTGTGTCGACCACATTGGCCGCCAGGCTCAATGCGGTCGCGCGCGCGAGATCCTGCTGCTCGTCGACCTGGGCCTGCAGCCCTTCGACCATGCGGCGCTGCTGGCCGAAGATGTCGAGCGCGTAACTCACGCTCGCGCCGAGGGTGACGACGCTGAAGATCGACCCGGACAGCGGCGAGCCCTGCGCAATCGGCGCGGAGTGCGCCCGGCTGGCGCCCAGCCCCAAGGCCGCCTGCGGGAAGAAGACGGCGTCGCCGGCACGCAGGTTGTCGAGGCTGCGCCGCAGGCTCTGCTCGGCCGCGGCGCGCGTCGGGTTGTCGCGCCAGGCCGCAGCGACGAGCGTGTCGAGCTCATGCGAACCGAACGCGCGCCACCAGTCGGCCGGGATCGGCCGGGCATTCGACCATTGCAGCCCGGCGGCCGCGCCGAGCTGGACCTGCTCCGGCACATAGGTGCTGGCCGTCGGCGCGGCCGGCGGTGCGAAGTCCGGCCCTGCCGCGCAGCCGGCAAGCAGCGCCAGGACCGCGAACACCGCGCGGCAAGCGACGGGCGCGCGTTCAGCGTCCATGGTCGTCGCCCCCGCCGATGTAGACGTCGACCATCTGGCCCGGGTAGACATTGCCTGCGTCGGCCTTGCGGAAGTGGAAGATCACCGGCAGCACGCGCAGGTCGACCTTCTCCTCGCGCTGGTTCGACAGCTGGATCTTGGGTGAGACGAGCGGCTGCACGCGGTCGAAGACAAGATCGACCTTGCGGTCGCTGCCATGGGCGGACATCTGCGCGCGGATGCGATCGGAACGGGCCAGGCGGGGAATGAGGATCTCGTCGACATAGCAGCGCACCTGCAGCGTGTCCTGCAAGCCGCCGAGGACGACGATCGGTTCGTTGGCCTGCGTGTAGGGGTTGAGCGCTCCTTGCGGCGAGGCATAGCTGCCGACGCCGGCGCCGACCGCCAGCACCACGCCGTCACCGGCCGCGCGCAGCGTGTACTTGCCGAGCAAGGCCTGTGCAGCGGCGAGCGAGGCGTTCAGTGCCTCGACCTGCTGTTGCTGGCTGGCGATGTCGTACTTCCAGGCGCCGGCCTTTGTCAGCTCGAGCTGGCGCCGCGCCACGAGTGCGGCGGCATCGGCCTCGTCACTGGCGTCGCGCGAACTGTCCAGCGCATCCTGGCTGATCGAGCGCGGGTCGATGTCGTAGCTGGCCTGCCGCTTGGCATAGGCATCGTTGGCCACGCGCTGAGCGGCGGCAGCGGCGGCCAGTTGCGCGCGCGCGATTTCGAGCGCTTCGGGGCGCGGCTGGGCGCGCAACTCGTCGAGCAGCGCGCGGGCCGCCGCAGCCTGGGCATGCAGCTGCTCGACCTGGGCGCGCGGAACCGCGTCGTCAAGCGTCACGAGCGGTTCGCCGGCATGGACTTGCTGGCCCTCGCGCACCCACACGCGGGTCACGGGCGCGGCGACCTCGGCGAAGACATTGATGTTGGAGCCGCTGGCCTGATTCGACTCGACGATGCCATTGGCGAAGATCGCGTTCTGGTACGGGCTGTGCGCCGGCTCGAAGGCCGGCGGCTGCGGCTTGCGCTCCACCGCGAAATAGAAGGCGCCGGCCAGCCCGGTCAGGATGCCGAGCGCCGACAGGACGAAGATGAGGTTCTGGTGCTTCATTCGGTCTGCTGCTCCGCCGCGGCGGTGATGCGGCCGTTTTCCATGTGGACGATGCGGTCGGCGTACTCGTTGATCCGCGCGTCGTGGGTCACGACGAGGATGCAGCGCCGCGCATTGAGGATGTGCTGCTTGACGAAGGCGATGACCATGCGCCCGGTGTCGCCGTCGAGCGAAGCGGTCGGTTCGTCGAGGACCAGGATGTCGGGCGCGCCGACGATCGCGCGCGCGATCGCCACGCGTTGCTGCTCGCCCCCCGAGAGCTTGACCGGCAGCACGTCGGCGCGCGCCCCGAGGTTGACGACCTCGAGCATCTTGCGGCCCGCGGCCACGGCCGCGTCCCAGTCCTGTCCACGCAGGATCAGCGGCACGGCCACGTTCTCGGCCGTCGTCAGGCGCGGGAACAGGTGGAAATCCTGGAACACGAAGCCGATGGTGTTGAGCCGGAAGTCCGCGAGCGCGTCGGCGCTCAGGCGCCAGATGTCCTGGCCGTCGACGCGCACGCTGCCGGCGTCGGGCGCGAGGATGCCGGACACCAGGCTCAGGAAGGTCGTCTTGCCGCTGCCCGACGGGCCGACGATGTAGACCATCTCGCCGAAGCGGGCCTCGAAGTCGACGTGGTCGACGGCGGTGACGCGCGAATCGTCGGAGCCGAACCATTTGGTGATGCCCGACGCGACGATGGCAGCCTTGGCGATCTCCGGCGATTGGAGCGGCTCAGACGACAAGTGAATCGCCCTTTCCCGGCATCACGGTCTCACCGCCTCCGAGCGCGGCCGCGAATCCCTGCATGGCCGCCAGGTCGCCGTGCACGAGCACGGTTCGCGCCGGTCGCAGCGCGCGCTGCCAGGCGAGCAGCTCGTCGCGATCGGCATGCGCCGAGAAGCCGTTGATCGTGTGCAGCTTCGCGCGCACCGGCACGTCCTCGCCGAGCAGCTTGACGCGCTTGGCGCCGTCGATCAGCAGGCGCGCCAAGGTGCCCGGCGCCGCATAGCCGACGAAGATCACGCTGGATTCACGCCGCCAGAGGTTGTGGCGCAGGTGGTGTCGTATGCGCCCGCCCGTGCACATGCCCGAGCCGGCCATGATGACCGCGCCGCCGACGATCTGGTTGAGCGCGATCGAGTCGGCCGCGTCGCGCGTGAAGCGCAGGCCGGGCAAGGTGAACGGATCGCCGCCGCCTTCGAACAGGGCGCGGTCCGCGGCGACCACGCACTCGGGGTGGCGGCGGAACACTTGCGTGGCCGAGATCGCCATCGGCGAGTCGAGGAAGACCGGCATCGTGCGCGGCAGGCGGCCGCTCTCGACGCCGGCGCGCAGATAGAAGAGCAGTTCCTGAGCGCGCTCGAGCGCGAAGGTCGGGATGACGACATTGCCGCCCCGCGCGAAGGTCTCCGCAATGGCCTCGTAGAGCTCCTCGATCGACGGCCCGAGCGGCTTGTGGGCGCGATCGCCGTAGGTCGTCTCCATCACGACGACGTCGGCCGGCGGCGGCAGCTGCGGGTCGCCGAGGATCGGCCGGCCGCTGCTGCCGAGATCGCCCGAAAAGATCACCGATCGCCCGTCACCCTCGATGCGGATGCTCGCCGAGCCGAGGATGTGGCCGGCGTCGTGGAAGCTGGCGCGCAGTCCCGCGCCGAGCTCGATCACTGCACCGTAGTTCGCGGTGCGGCCGAAGCGGTCGAGCGCCGTCAGCGCGTCGAGCGTGTCGTAAAGAGGCGCTGTCGGCGGCAGGCCACGGCGATGGGCCTGCCGGGTGCGCCGCTCGGCGTCTTCCTCGTGCAGGCGCGCCGCGTCGAGCATGACGATGCGCGCGAGCTCGCGCGTGGCCGCCGTGGCGATGATCTCGCCATCGAAGCCGCGCTTGACGAGCAGCGGGATGCGGCCGCAGTGATCCAGATGCGCGTGCGTCAGCAGCAGGATGTCGATCGAGCCCGGATCGAAGCCGAAGTCCGCCTCGTTCTCCTCGTCGAGTTCGCGGCCGCCCTGGTACAGGCCGCAATCGACCAGCACGCGCAGGCCCTCGGCCTCGACGAGGTGGCAGGACCCGGTGACCTCGCGGTCGGCGCCGTGGAACGAGATCTTCATGGCATCGCGGCCCGCAGGTCGGCAACAAGTGGCTGGTGGATCGCGAAGCGGCTCAACTGCTGGACTCGGGGCAGCGCACGAGCAGCACCGGAACCGATGAGGTCCGCAGGATCTGCTCGGCGTCGCTGCCGAGCATGGCGCGCCGCACCCCGCGCCGGCCATGCGTGCCCAGCACGATCAGGTCCGCCTTCCAGTTCTTCGCCTCGTCGGCGATCAGGTCGGCGATGCGCTCCACGAAGTTGTCGAACAGCTTCGTGTCGACTTCGACGCCGGCCGCCTCGGCGCGCGCCTTGGCCTGGGCGACGATCTCCTTGCCGCCCTGCAGCAGCACGCCGGCGACATCGCCGGTCCAGCCGCCCGACAGGCCGTCGACTTCGGTCAGGTAACGCAGTTGTTCGACGGCATGGACGATGCGCAGGCGCCCATGGGTGAGCTTGCTCAGCTGGATGGCCTCTTCGAGGCCGGCGTTCGACGTCGGGCTGCCGTCGACGGGAACGAGGATTCGGTCGTACATGGTGGGCTCCTTTCCGAATGATCCGAGCGCGGGAAGCGGCTCGGGCGTCAATTCAGTATGGAGAGCCCACCGACCATTTGTTTGACTTTTCTCATCCGCGGCATGGCCGCGCCCGGCGCTCAGCCCAGCAGCGCGAGCGCCTCGTTGACGAGCGTGCGCTCCTCATCCGTCGGCATCACGAAGGCCGCGATGGCACTGCCGGGCGCGTCTATACGCAGTGCACTTGCCGCGTTCGCCGACGCATCGATCGTCAGCCCCAGCCAGCCGAGCCGCGCGGCGATGTCCGCGCGCGTGGCGGCATCGTGTTCGCCGATGCCGGCCGTGAAGACCAGCGCATCGACACCGCCGAGCGACGCGGCGAGGCGCGCCACCTCGCCGGCGCAGCGGCGCGCAAACAGCTCGATCGCCTCGGCCGCGGCCGGCACGGCACCGGCCTGGCGCCGCAGCTCGCGCATGTCGGCACTCAGGCCGGACACGCCGAGCAGGCCGCTGCGGTGATAGAGCAGCGCCTCGACCTCGGCGAGCGTCATGCCGCGCTGCTGCAGGAGATAGAGCAAGGCACCCGGATCGAGCGCGCCGCAGCGCGTGCCCATCGGCACGCCATCGAGCGTGGAAAAGCCCATGCTCGAGTCCACGCTCACGCCGCCGCGCATGGCGCAGAGGCTCGCGCCACTGCCGAGGTGAAGCGCGACGACGCGCGACGCGGCGATGGCCGGCGCGCGCCGCGCGAGCTCGGCCGCGATATAGGCGTAGGACAGCCCGTGAAAGCCATAGCGCAGCAGCCCCTCGTCGTGCAACGCGCGCGGCAGGGCGAAGCGGCGCAGCAGGGGATCCTGGCTGGCATGGAACGCGGTGTCGAAGGACGCCGTCTGGGGCAGCGCCGGGCGCAGCGCGCTCACGGCACGAATCAGGCGCACGCTGTGCGGCTGGTGCAGCGGCGCCAGCGGTGTGAGCGCCTCGATCGCGTCGAGCGTGGCCGGGTCGATGCGCACTGCACCGCCGAAACGCTGCCCGCCGTGAACGACCCGGTGCGCGGTAGCGGCCAGCTCGCCGAGCGCGTGGTGAGCTTCCAGTTGTTCCAGCAGCGCATCGACGACTTCATGCAGCGGGTCGGTCAGCGGCGCGTCGAGCGGCAGCACCTCGTGCTGGCCGTCGCGCTGCAGCACCAGGGCAAGCCGTTCCTGCTGCAAGTCGACGCTGCCGCGCGCGAGCTCCCGGCCATCATCCGCGGCAAACAAGGCGAGCTTGATCGACGCCGACCCGGCATTGAGCGCGAGCACGACGCCCGCTGCGCGAACGGCGGCGTTCATCACGTCGATGGCGGCACGGCCGCACGCCGCGCCGCCACCAAGCGGGCCAGCGCAACCGACGCCAGGCGCACGCGCAAAGAGTCGGCGCGACTCGTGAGGACGACCGGCACGCGCGCGCCGACGGCCAGGCCGGCCGCATCCGCGCCGGCCAGGTAGATCAGTTGCTTGGCCAGCATGTTGCCGGCCTCGAGCTCGGGGACGAGCAGGATGTCGGCCGCACCCGCCACGGAAGAGACGATGCCCTTGGTATGCGCGGCAGCCAGGCTGATCGCGTTGTCGAAGGCGAGCGGACCATCGACCTCGGCGCCGGTGATCTGCCCGCGCGCGGCCATCACGGTCAGCGCCGCCGCGTCGAGCGTGGCCGGCATCGACGCCATCACGGTCTCGACCGCGGCGAGCACGGCAACGCGCGGGCGCTCGACGCCCATCGCGTGCAGCAGGTCGATCGCGTTCTGGCAGATGTCGCGCTTGTGCTCCAGCGTCGGCGCGATGTTGATGGCCGCGTCGGTGATGATCAGCGGCTTCGGATAGGTCGGCACGTCCATCGCGTAGACATGGCTGATGCGCCGCCCGGTGTGCAGGCCCGAGTCGGGCGCGACGATCGCCGCCAGCAGTTCGTCGGTGTGCAGGCTGCCCTTCATGAGCGCCGCGACCTGCCCCCGGACGGCGAGCTCGACACCGCGTTGCGCGGCCGCGTGGCTGTGTTCGACGGCCTCGATGCGCAGGCCCGCCAGCGACAGGCCGGCCTGCTCGGCGAGGCCTCGCAGGCGCGCCTCGGGGGCGACGATGACGGGGTCGAGCAGGCCTTCGTCGCGCGCCTCGAGCGCGGCGGCCAGCGCTTCGACCGAGCACGGATGGACCACCGCCACGCGCATCGGGCCGAGTTCGCGCGCCTGCGCCAGCACCTGCGCGTAACGGTCGTGCCGCTGCACCGCGACGTCCGGCACCGGCATGGACGGCCACTCGATGGACTCCGTCGGCGCCAGCACGGTGGCCAGGCCCGCGAGCACGACGGTGCCGTCGCCGGTGGTGCACTGGGTGTCCAGCTTCACGTGCCCCTTGGCGGCGTCTTTCTCGAGCACGGTCACGGTTGCCGTGACGCTGTCGCCCGGCCGGACCGGACGCAGAAAGCGCAACTCCTGGCCCAGGTAGATCGTGCCCGGACCCGGCAGCCGCGTGCCGAGCACGGCCGAGACCAGCGCGGCCGTCCACATGCCGTGCAGCACCACATGCCCGAAGCGATCGCTCGCGGCGAAGCGCGGGTCCATGTGGGCCGGATTGATATCGCCCGACACGGCCGCGAACAGCGCGATGTCGCGTGCGTCGGCGGTGCGCGTCAGGCTGGCGCGCGCGCCGATGGCGATTTCGTCGAAGGTCAGGTTGCGAAGCGTTGCGGGCACGTCGGTGGAAGCAGTCATGTCTCAAGGTTCCAGAACATAGCGGCCCGGCGCATCACCGAGCGCCGAGTCATCGATGCGCGGCGGCGCCACGCGGCGCCCGGACCCGTGCGCGATCAGCCAGTCGTGCCAGGCCGTCCACCAGGAGCCGTCGCGCGGCGCCGGGCTCGCGTCGAGCCATTCATCCGGGCTCGCGCAGGGCGCGCCGGCGGCCCGCGTCGCGATGCGGTAATGCCGGTGCGGATGCCCGGGCTCGTTGACGATGCCGGCATTGTGGCCGCCATTGCACAGCACGAAAGTCAGCTCGGCTTCGGTCAGGTAGTGGAGCTTGTAGACCGAGCGCCAGGGCGCGACGTGGTCGGATTCGGTGCCGACCATGAAGACCGGTGTCTTGAGGTTCTGCAGTACCACGGTGTGGCCGTCGACCACGTAGCGCCCCGCAGCCAGGTCGTTGCCGAGGTAGAGCCGATGCAGGTATTCGGAATGCATGCGGTAGGGCATGCGCGTCGCGTCGGCGTTCCAGGCCATCAGGTCGATCGGCGGCGGCCGCTCACCCATCAAGTACTCCTGCACCATGCGTGACCAGATGAGGTCGTTCGAACGCAGCATCTGGAACGCGCCCGCCATCTGCTGCGCGCTGAGCACGCCCTGCCGGTCCATCATGCTGTCGAGCATGTGGAGCTGCGCCGAATCGATGAACAGGCCGAGCTCGCCGGGCTCGGTGAAATCGGTCTGGGCCGCGAACAGGCTCAGGCTTGCCAGGCGTTCGTCGCCGGCGCGGGCCAGTGCTGCAGCCGTCAGCGCCAGCAGCGTGCCGCCAAGGCAGTAGCCGGTTGCGTGCACGCGCCGCCCGGGCACGCGATGCGCAACGGCGTCGAGCGCCGCCATGATGCCGAGCTGGCGATAGTCGTCCAGGCCGAGCGCGCGGTCTTCGGGGCCGACATTGCGCCACGACAGGCAGAACACCGTGTGCCCTTGCGAGACGAGCCAGCGCACCAGCGAGTTGTGCGGCGACAGGTCGAGGATGTAGTACTTCATGATCCAGGCCGGCACGATCAGGACCGGCTCGGCGTGGACGCGCGCCGTTGTCGGCGTGTACTGGATCAGCTCGACCAGCTCATTGCGCATGACAACCTTGCCTGGCGTCGCGGCCACGCCGCGGCCGACAAGGAACTGTGTCTCGGCCTGGCCCGGCCCGGCGGCCAGCTTGGCGAAATCCTCCCACCAGTGCAGCGCACCGGTCCACAGGTTGCGACCGCCGAGCGCTGCGGTTTGCGCAAGGACCTGGGGGTTGGCCCAGGGGAAGTTGCTCGGCGCACCAACGTCGAGCAACTGGCGCGCGACAAATGCGACGACGGCCTCATGATGCGGAGACACACCGGGCACGTCGTGCGTGGCCGCCGACCACCAGCGCTCGGCACGCAGGAAAGCCTCCGCGCAATCGCGAAACGGCGTCGTCTGCCAGGCCGGATCGTGGAAGCGAGGATCGGCACCGACATCGAGCGGCCGCCCCCACTCGTGCAGGGCCAGCGAAGTCCGCTTACCAGGTGCCACGGCGAGGTGCATGGCCCAGTCGGCCCAGGCAAGCGCGAGCGCCTCGGGCGAAATGCCGCCGGTCAGGCGACCGACCTGGCTTTCGCGCGCGCGATCAAACTCGTGCCACGCATCGCGCGCATCCGGGACTCCTGAGCGAACGGGTGGCTTGTCCATCACTCATTCTTTCATCCGCTGGCGCGGCGCCCTCCAATCCAGACTATCTTGCTCGGCTTGTGCGACAGCTGGCTGACTGCACCGTCTTGCTCGGCACCGACGGCACGACGGCGTCGCCGATCGAGCCGCATTGACGGTTGACGCCCAAACTCCGGAACTTTGCGCAGGTTCGTCAGTTTTTTAGACCGAACTCAATTGCGCTTTCTACGGTTGGGACCTCGAAATCGCAGGCCTCATTGAATTCGCATAGTTGACTTCGCTGCCCATTACCACCAGGTGCGTTGCTGGTACGGGTCCGAGGCCGTCGGCGCCATCAGCCTTCCGCCCCAGAGCGAGCTCCGGGCTTAGATCCTGAACTCTTCCCGGCTACGGCCCTGGGCCTCGTAGTCGGCCAACCACTTCGCGGCGCGTCCACGGCCAGACCACGTGTTCTCAGGGTTGGCGGGGTCGCGGTAAAGCACGGGGGCTGCGCCCGTGGTCTGACGGCTCTGCCGCTTGCTGCTGGCGCCGACGTACGGCGTCAAGGCTTCGACGCCTTCGACAACGCTAAAGCCTGCTGCTTCGAGCTTTTTAACGAAGCCATCGGCCAACACCTTCAGCTCTTCGGTTCGTTTCTCGCCAATTTGCTCGTCGAGCTGGGCCTTCAAGGCCATAAGCTCGGAATACGACAAACGGGACACATCGACTTGAGACATTTGTTTCCTGACAGGATGAGGCAGCAGCATCGTAGCCGCCCTTTGGCAAACGGCTCGACCTCGATCCTCCAAGCAGGGCCTGGCCAGTGATCAGGAATTGCCGCCGTGGCCGTCCAGGGGCACTTAAGACTGATTGGGCGCCCAGGCCTCACATGTACGTCCATATGCGATTCATCCAGGTTGTCAGAAACTCCTGCGCACCGAATGACGATTCTCTTGGCAACGTCGGTCACCGAGCAGCCTCGTCCGCAAACAGTGGTAAATAGGCCGGCAATCGGCGGCGGATTCAACCGGTCGACGCAACACATTCGCTGAACATCTCGGCGGGTGTCCGGAAGCCGAGCGTCTTGCGCGGCCTCTCGTTCAATTGTCTGGCGATTGCATTGAGCTGAGACTGTGAGTATCC